>ERZ856578.440-NODE-440-length-85981-cov-22.501956_pt1 | contig 85981 bp, 86 predicted proteins | sample MGYA00514384_ERZ856578 | MGnify/ENA primary metagenome ERZ856578 (study PRJEB29103, sample SAMN06111958) | human gut metagenome | biome: human gut; feature: ankylosing spondylitis patient; material: healthy_person | host: Homo sapiens | place: China:Hangzhou... | reverse complement strand
TTTGAAAACGACGTTCTCCGCGCGGACAAGCCCGTGCTGGTGGATTTCTGGGCCCAGTGGTGCCCCTACTGCCGCCGTATTGCCCCGGCCTTTGACAAGGTGGGGGAGCAGTACGCCGATACGCTCATCGCTGGCAAGATCAACTACGACGAGGAGCCGCAGCTCATCGAGCGCTTCGGCATCGACACCATCCCCACGCTGATGCTCTTTAAGGACGGCGAGGCGCTCGGCTCTATTGTCGCGCCTGCCTCCAAGGCGGCCATCGAGACATTTATCCAGGAAACGCTGGCACAGTGAGGTCACGATTATGGAGCAGATCTATGATATGATCGTTATCGGCGGCGGCCCCGCCGGATACACCGCCGCCCTGTACGCCGCCAGAAGCGGGCTTTCTGTACTGGTGCTGGAAAAGCTCTCCGCAGGCGGGCAGATGGCGCTGACGGAGCAAATCGACAACTATCCCGGCTTTGAAAGCGGCATCGACGGCTTTACGCTGGGCGAAAAAATGCAGCAGAGCGCGGAACGCTTCGGTGCGGTGACGGAGCTGGCGGAGGTGTACAAGGCCAGCCTTTCCGGGAGAATTAAGACGCTGGAGACCAGCGAGGGTGTTTTTCAGGGCCGCACGGTGGTCATCGCCACCGGTGCGACACCCCGCCCCTTGGGCATTCCCGGCGAGGAGGTACTCGTCGGCAAGGGCGTTCACTACTGCGCCGCCTGCGACGGCGCGCCCTATCGGGGCAAGACCGTGGCGGTGGTGGGCGGCGGCAACTCTGCCGCGGCGGACGTTCTGACCCTGTCCCGTATTGCAAAAAAGGTCTACCTCATCCACCGCCGGGACAGCCTACGGGCTACGAAAGTCTATCATGAGCCGCTGATGAACGCGCCCAACGTGGAATTCTGCTGGAACAGCACCGTTTCCGCGCTGCTGCACGAAAGCCGCCTGACGGGGCTTCGTTTGAAGAATGTCCACACCGGCGCAGAGCGTGAGCTTGCCTGTGACGGTGTGTTCATCAGCGTGGGACGCGCCCCGGCCACGGAGCTGTTCCGGGATGAACTGGCGCTGGACAAATCCGGCTACATCGTGGCGGACGAATCCACCCGCACCAGCCTCCCCGGCGTGTTCGCCGCCGGAGATGTCCGCACCAAGGCGCTGCGGCAGGTGGTCACTGCCGTATCGGACGGCGCGGTGGCTGTCCACTACGCAGAGGAATATCTGGCGGAGAACCGGTAAAGGAGACTGTCTTGAGAACATACAGGGATAAAGAGGAGCTCAAAAACGAGATCCGTCAGAGCTTTGAAAAGTACATTTCCGAGTTTGATACGATCCCGGAAGCCCTGAAGGATAAAAGAGTACCCGGCGTGGACAGAACGCCGGCAGAGAATCTTGCGTATCAGGTGGGGTGGACGACACTGCTTTTGAAATGGGAGGCTGACGAGAAGCGCGGAATGGACGTGAAAACACCGTCAGAGCAGTTCAAGTGGAACCAACTGGGCGGACTGTATCAATGGTTCACGGACACCTACGCCCATTTGTCCTTGGCGGAATTGAAGGGGAAACTAAATGAAAATATCGCCGCGATCCAGATCATGATCGATTCCATGAGCGAGGAGGAGCTGTTCCAGCCGCACATGCGAAGGTGGGCGGATGACGCCACCAAAACAGCGGTATGGGAGGCTTACAAATTTATCCATGTCAATACTGTTGCTCCTTTCGGAACGTTTCGGACAAAGATCAGGAAGTGGAAAAAGGCCGCGCTGTAGGTTCTGATTTGTTTTATAAGCCATAACAGAGGATGGGCCGTGCTCAAGCCCGGAATGAAAGCCCTGGCTTTGCCTAATATGATACAAACGGCGATGCCGTCAGTCTGCACGACTTTGCCGGCAAGAAGGTCGTTCTATATTTTCATTCAAATGATACCACCCCCGGCTGTACCCTGCAGGTCGGTGCCTTTGCCGTAGCCTACGTGGGATTTGAAAAGCTGAACGCCGTTTCGTCGGCATCAGCAAGGACTTGAAGGCCTCCCGCGCAAGATTTACGCAAAACACAATCTGCCCGGTCTTCTGCTCTCCGACCCAGAGCTGCAGGCGATCCAATCCTATGGGGTCTGGCAGGAGAAGCAGCTCTACGAGAAGGTTTCCATAGGCGTCGCCCGCAGCAGCTTTCTCATCGACGAGCAGGGCGTCATAGAAAAGGCTTCGTTTAAGGTCAAGCCGATACTAACGCAGCGGAGCTGCTGGGCATCTAAAAAGTGCGTCTCAGTAGTGATATCAGGAGACGAAAGAACCTCTCCCGATATGCATCAGGAATCCCTACATGCTGGCAAATGAGGCTGCGGCAAATGCCGCAGCCTCAGGCTTCATTTGGGATCGTTTGTGATGGCGCTCAGTATTCTTTTGGAAGAAAACATATTCACCATTGTTCCTGCTTTTTTAGGCAGTATGCTCGTTAATCCAGGCGATCATCGTGATCAAAGGGCAAGATTGACATTCTGTTTTTTATAGTTTTTACCTCATGTGTGTTTTATGATTGGATTACCGTCTTCATCAAGAAAGGGAGTCATACCGCTTATTCCTATGCCGCTTGATACCAGATAATGAACTCCTGATTCTTGATCGACAACGATCTTTAATATCCCGCCATACCGTATGTTTTCTTCACAAGCAACGCGCTAGTTTCTCCATGTATAGACTTCTGTATCCACAACGCCACAGGGGTTAGACGAGGATGTTACGGTTCGGTTGCTCCCGCTTTCCCAAGTGATATTTCCTAAGGCATCTTTTTTGATAAACTTAAATTCTATCGTTGTTCCAGAGGGAACGCTTACAGGAAGAAACCACTCCGGATAATTGGGGTTGAGCATGGATTCCGTACAGTTATCAGGATTCCAATTTCCGAGTTCCGGAATGTTCCCAACTATATAGATGTTCTCACCAAGTTGAGTTTCAGCGGATACATGGAAAACTATCTGATTTTGATCTCCAGACAGAACATTATAGTAAATTGCATTACTAGTTGCCGTCCCCTTTCGCACGGTGATAGGTTGGAGTCCGGCATTAACCCCCTCGGGTACAGTTGCCACAATCTTATTGGCGGTTGTACTTTGAACAGTTGCAGCGGTAGTCCCGAAATATACCGAGATATTCCCACTAAAACCATCTCCATAAATGTGAACGGTATTTCCGGGACGTCCAGTAGTAGAGATTACATCTCCAATCTGGGGCGTGGAAGGCGCTTCGGATGCTTGGTATTGCCATACGCAAACGCCGCCGCCAGAAATAGTAAACGAAGGTATGAGATTGTTCTGCACAGTCGTGGCAGTACCAAACAAGGATCCGTCCAAATAATCCGAATACTGTCCGGTGGGGAGATTTGTTTGAATTGCAGGAATAACGCTTGCACTATCGGGCTGCCGGTTGACTGCAACGACAACTACGTCATCGTAGAATTGTCGTTCAAAAACCATCACATTATCATCGCTATAGCGAACGGTTGTAGTGCCGTATGCAATTGCATCGTTTGAGCGCCGCAGGGTAGATAGAGTTGCTATAAGCTGGTATGCTGTTGTTGTACTAAAGCCACATTCGGTGGGCATGTATACTCTTCCTGCAACATCACTTGCATCACTGGGTATAACATACTGTTCCGTTCCGTAGTAGATTGTTGGAATGCCCCTTGATGTCAGCAGAACTGCAAGCGCCGCATTGTAGACTTTCTGACTCCTTTGGGTATATCCAAAGCGGGTAACATCGTGATTATCTAGGAAGGTTACAGTCTGATTAGGATGGTCGTAATCCTCCTGAGTATATACCAACATATTGGCAAAGTTGCTCATAGGAGTAGAGAATGAGCCAAATGTTGTGCTTGCTGCTCGGTAGAACTCAAAATCAAGGTTGTTTACACCAGTTTGTTTGGGAAAATAAACGTATTCATCATATTTGGGATCTGGTCTGCCAATAAAGAATTCCCCAAAGTGAGTAACGGTTTTTCTGGAATCCACAACATCTTTTAGGCCTTTTACAAAAGACGGATCCATATGAAGAGTAGCATCATGGCGAATACCATTTACGCCCAAATCACTCCAAAACAGCATGGCGGCTTCCAAATATGCAACAACATCACTATGTTGCTGCGAGAAGTCCGCAAGCGAACCTAAATCCTTATGCCGGTATCCAAATCGGCTAGAGTCATTGCCTCTGTCCCCAAGACCATGGAACCAGCCATTTATATTGTTGTTGGGATCAGCGATCAAGTTTTCAATCAGTCCGTCATTGTTGTAGTCATATGGTTCTCCATTTGCATCAAAAGCAAATTCTCCATTTTCCTTGCGGTCTGGCTCATACAGTTTTCCATCTTCTGGAGCATTGTTGTTTGTTGGGTTCATTTCACGGCTTGTATGATTGGTAACAAAATCGATTACCAATTTAATGCCGTTTTCATGAAGAGCATCCCGCAAATCCTTGAACTCATTAAGAGTACCAAAATGCTTGTTTGTTGCAAAATAATTACGTACGTGATATCCATGAAAGCTGGTCCAAGTGTCGTAACTCCCGTCATTTTGATAATCAATTATCGCTGTATCTCGATTTTCATAGGGCGCGGAAATCCAAACAGCGGTTACGCCCATCCCTTTCAGATAAGGAATTTTCTGAACAATGCCATCCCAATCCCCACCTTGATATAGTTTCAAGTCTGCCCCAGTTCCGTCATATAAGTTGGAACTAAAACCAACCGGAATATTATTTGTACTGTCGCCATCATAGAAGCGGTCAGTAATAATCTGATAGATGACATCTTTGGACGAAACTGGACCAAGGTCATTGACAGTTTCTTGAGCAAATACAGTCGCGCCAGGTATGGATAGCAACAAAACTATTACCAGCACGAACACTAAAACTCCTCTAGCACGCTTCATGCCATATTTCCTCCTTCTGCATCAAATGGCCTTAATATCTCGTGTAAAGACCCTAAATCTTATGCTCTACGGCTCCTGGCTCCCTTCCTTTCATCGTTTTAAGTTTGCTTTGTACGTCTGGTTGACTTTCTCTCCACAATGTTTGAAGTCGTTACATACGTCTGAATTTGCTTATTGGGATGCTTGATTATGTCTATTATCAACTTACCAGCTTGCCTGCCTAAGTCCCTTACATTGATATCCACAATGGTGAGCTGAGGTTCTATTACTTGAGAGAGCGGGTAGTCATCAAACGCAACAATGCCGATATCCTGCGGAATTCTTATGTTTTTCCTGCAAAGAGCGTCAACACACCCCATGGCAATATAGTTGTTGGCGCAGATAATGGCGTCCGGCAGAATTTTATGATCCAGGAGCTTCATCGTCATAAGGAAGCTGTCTGCTCGGGTAGATTCTCCCAACCAGATATACTGATCTTCCAATTGCAGGCCGGCATTTTCGAGTTCCTGCTTTACACCTTGCAGTCGATGCAGCGACCCAAAGTCGTAATACTGTCCGCCGATAAATGCAATTTTCCGGTATCCCCGTGAAAGAAGATAAGCCGCTGCGACGGTTCCGGAGTACACATTGTTGTTGTCAATCCAACACACCTGGCTTTCAAAACTCGGCGCGCCCAACACGATGTGAGGAAAGTGCGATTTTGTAAGCAATCCGGACAAGGGGTATGCTATTACGGAAACGTGGATGGCTAGTGCGTCGGCACTTTGCCGATAAATCACTTCCTTGGCTACTTCGTATGCAGTTGCCGGGTCTACTCCGCGAAGCTGAAGCCGATACCCTCTGGCACTCAAAGACTCCTCTAAACCCGCAATAATCTCAAACATATGTGGATTCTGAAAGGCTGTGTTCGGAGCTAAATTTGCTAAAACCGCAATCGTTTTGGTCGTGCCTCTTGCAAAACTCTGTGCGCTGGCGTTTGGATAATAGTTGAGTTCCTGCATAACCCTGCGCACCCGCGCCGCTGTTTCCTCTGAAATACTGTAGTGCCCATTGATCACTTTGGACACGGTAGAAACAGAGGTGCCGGCCGCTGCCGCAACATCCTTAATCGTAATACCCATGACACAGCCCTCCATGCAGAATAATCATACAACTATTTTAAGTATAATTTATTCAGCATTGACCGTCAACAAATACTGCAAAGCCATGATCGTAGAGTTTCCTGTGGTCAAGTCCTTCGCTCCAATGCAGTTTACCGTATTCCTCGTCCAAATCAACGGCTTTGCCTCCGCGATTGATACAGATGGTAACACGCTGATTGCAGTATTCCCTTGCGTAGATGATTAGTCCGCTTCCGCGCTCTGCAGATACCACGCGGAAATCGCCACAGCGAAGCGGTTCCAGTTTTTTGCGCATGGCGATGGCTTCCTTGAAAAAAGTACACAGAGTCGAATTTTCGTTATCCCACGGCATCGGACAACGGTATTCTTCTTCTGAAAGACCTTGAACACCTAGTTCATCACCATAGAAAACCGTGGGCATTCCGACAAAAGTCATCATAAAAAGAATGGTCAATCGATACCGCCTCATGTCTCCGCCGCACAAAGACAGAAACCGGCTCACATCATGGCTGTCCAGCAGATTCATCTGCGCCGGAGTCATCTGCATCCGATAGCGCATGAGCATATCCGTGATACGTCCCGCAAAATCCGATGCATCAATGGATTGCTCCGCAAAAAACAGATTGCAGTGCTTTCGGAAATCGTAATTCATGGTGGAGTCAAACATGTCGCCCTGGAGCCAGTGCCCTGCGCTTTCCCATACTTCGCCGATGAGCAGCACATTCGGGTCAATCTCCTTCACCGCTTTTCTGAATGCCCGCCAGAAGCCATCGTCCACTTCACTGGCAACATCCAGCCGCCAGCCGTCGATGTGGAAATTCTTCACCCAATAGCGTCCTACCTCGCAAAAGTACTCTCGCACAGCAGGGTTCGCTGTATCCAGCTTTGGCATCATCCGCTCATAGGCGAAGCATTCGTATTCCGGATAATCCTCCGGATCGTCCGGACACACCACGGGGAATTTCAAACCGTAGAACCAGTCTCTGTAAGAGGATGCCTCTCCTTTTTCCACCACATCTTCAAAGGCGAAAAAATGCCAGCCGCAATGATTGAACACGCCGTCGATCAAAATGCGGATTCCCCGTGCATGAAGCACACGTACCAGATGATGCAGTGCCTCGTCGCCGCCAAAGCACGGGTCAACGTGAAAATAATCCAAAAGATCGTATTTGTGGTACTCTCCTGCCACAAAGATGGGATTCAGGTATACGCAGTTCACGCCCAGCTCTTCCAGATAGTCAACATTGTCGGCAATACCCCACAATGTGCCGCCCAATTTGCTGCGTACGGGCTGACCATGATAGTCAATGGCTCGATCCTGAATGGAAATGCGTTTGACCCCTGAGGCAAAGCTGTCGGGGAAAATATTGTACACCACAGCGTCATTGACCCAGTCAGGCACAACCGCAATGTCTGCCCGGTGGTTGAACGGCAGCTTGAAATACTGCGAACGGTCATCCACCAGATGATCGGTAAATACATCGCCGTAATACAGGACCCGCTCGGTACCGTCATTCAGATGGAAGTAATAATACAGTCGCTTATAGGGACTATCCAACACTACCTGCCAGTAATCATGATACAAATCGCTCGCTGCCACCTTCATGGCGACAGGAGTAAAAACGATGGGAGTAACACGGCAGGCGGTATCGCCATAGTAGAGCGTGCAGCTCTTCAAATCGCCTTTGGCGCAGCGCAGGCGAAAAACGATGTGCTTTTCGTCAAGTCCATGTGCGTACTGCGACATGGGGATGTGTAAAACAGCTTCTTTTTTCATGCTTATCCTTTCACTCCGCCGGCCGTTAAGCCGGAAGTCATGTGCTTCTGGCATAGGAAGAAGATGATCAGCACCGGAATTGATACTGTAATGGACGCGGCGGCAAAAACCGGCCAGCTGCCGCTCATTTCCGTTGCTTGCAACGCATACAGTCCGGCAGCCAGTGTGTAGTTCTCCTCGCCGGTCATAAAGGTTGTAGCATAGATATACTCGTTCCACACATAAATCAGGACCATCAGAGCTGTGACAACGATACTGGGCTTCGCCAAAGGCAAAACAATTCGCGTGACCACCTGAAGAGGATTCGCACCGTCCATCCGGGCAGCTTCTTCGATTTCCACGGGTACCGTGTCAAAATAGCCCTTGATATTCCAAAGGCTGAAGACCGCCATGGTCCCGGTATAGATCAGGATAAGGCCGGTTCGGTGATTGATAAGTCCCATCGGGCGGAGCAGGCGGTATACGGCAAACATCGACAGGACAGCCGGAAACGAATTGAGCAGCACAAGGCACTTCAAAATCGGTCTGCGACCGGGAAACCGCCGCCGTGAAAAACAGTAGGCAGCCGGAATTGCTACACAGAGTGACAGGGATACAGTAACGACCGCCAGATAAACGCTGTTGCCAAGCCATGTGAGAATATCTTCACCAAAAAGGACACGGCGGTAGTTTTCCAGTGAGAAGTTCTTGGGGATAAAGGAAAAATCCGAACTCAGCAATGTGTTTTGTCCGTTGAGGGAAACACTAAGCGAATAGAGAATAGGAATCAGTGTAATAAAACACAGGACAATAAAGAAAATATTCAGTGCCGTAAGGCGAACGCGTTCTTTTTGTTTGCGGCTCATCTGGAACCCTCCTCTTGCAGCCGATACCGGGCGGAGAATGCAATCAGCAACGCAAAGATAATGATGGATATGGCAGAGCTGTATCCATAGTTATTGCTGATGAATGCATTTTCGTAGGCATAGGTCAAAATAGTATGCACATGTGCGCCGGTTTTGGCTCCAGCCTGCTGTGTCAGAAGATAGATCACATCGAACTGCTTGAAGGTTGTGAAGATGGTGATAATAACAGCCGGCGCAATGATGGGACGAATGGCTGGAACCGTAATATAACGGGTGCGCTGCACCCATCCGGCACCATCAAGCAAAGCGCTTTCAAAGTAACTTTTGTCTATGCTCTGCATAGCGCCATCCATAATCATAATCATAAACGGCAGCGCCAGCCAAAGATTGACAGCCGTGCAGCAGATAAACGCCGACACATCCGAGGATAGCCACCGCATAGTCTCCAGCCCCAGCTTTTCCATCCACTGGTTCAGCAAGCCGAACTGTGTGTTGAACATTCCGGTTTTCCAAAGAAGAATGGAGACATAGCCGGGCATGGCCCACGGAAACATCAGCAGCGTCTTATACAGCTTCCGAAACCGCAGCTTCTGTACATTCAACAGGCTTGCCAGCACAAAGGCGATCACCAGCTGCAACACCATATTGACCACCGTCCACAAAACGGTTACGAGAAGCGCCGATAAAAACCCGGAATCAAAAACGAACAGCGCACGGATATAATTCTCCAAGCCGATAATGGTAAAGTCAAACCAATGATACACGTTCATGTTGGTCAGAGAGATATAGAACGTATAGAGGATGGGAAAGACTACTACCAAAGCAATCAGCAGGAGGGACGGTCCGGACCATAAATAGGAGCGGAGCCACTCCTTTTGTAGCTTACGTTTCATAGAAAGTTCCTCAATGCATGGCGTCAATCAAGCTGTTCGCTTGCGTCAATGCGGCAGCAAAGGCTTTGTCTATCCCCGATTTGGAGAGGTTTACATCTGTCAGCAAATTACCGACTACTGTCCACATAACATCCATTTCGGGGATATTGGGCATGGGAACGGCAATTTCGGCGGTAGTGCGCATTGCCTGCACCAGTGTATCATCACATACACGGCTGTCATCATAGCATGCGCTGTTTGCCGGAGCACAGCCGCTTGCCTGCGCCAGCACAACACCCACTTCCGGATCCAGCAATACATGCAGCAGCCTTTGGACGGCGTCCGTTTTGTTCTGTGCCGCGAAGGTCAGCACATGAATCCCCTGCACGCCGGAGTAGGGAGCAAGAGCCCTGCCTGTTTTATCTACGGTAGGCATCGAAGCAATGCCGAGGTCTATATTCGCTTCACGGGCAGAGGGAACCATCCACGGACCGCCGATTGTTGCGTCCGCTTTCCCCTCCAAAAACAGGGTATTCACCGTAGAATACTCCGTTTCCCCAGGCATCAGATCTACAAATTTCAAATGATACTCCAACGCGTCCTTGACTGCCTGCTGATCGGGGAACGGTGTGCCGTCTGCATCGATAATGCTGCCGCCAAAGCCGTGAATCCATGCAGCGCTGTAATAGGCGGTGCTGTGCTGCTCCACAAAGCCGTAGCGACCGCGCCCGGTGTTTTCTTTCATATACGCCAGCAATTCTTCTGTGGTGGTCGGCACCTCTTCATCCTGCATATAGCGTCGATTATACATAAACAGCAGCGTTTCAAAATACAGAGGAAGCTGGTACAAGCTGCCGTTGTAGGTCGCAGCCTCCAGCGTCATGGGGAGATAACCGGACAGTTCACTTTGTGAGATCAGCTCTGTAACAGGCGTAAGTATTCCCATTTCGGCAAAAACGCCTATTTTGTCATGGGCAAATACAAACAGATCGGGAGCGGAGGAAGGATCATTGCCTACCAGCTTCAGCGAGTCTGTCAGGCTGGTTTTCTTTTCAAACCGTACCGTGATATCAGGCAGTGCCTTATCCAGATAAGCCTGTAAGGCTTCAATGACTGCGGCCTCCTTGTCGTGCCACACAACAAGAGTATTCGGATCGGCAGCTTTGCCGCCAGATCCGCCGCACGCCGCCATGGTCATTACTATCAGCAGCACCAGCGTCAAGGCGAGAAAACGTTTCATAATATCCCCTTTCTAATACATAGTGCGGGGATGCAAAAACGCATACCCGCACTATTGTTATCAACCGTTACTTTGCTTTTTTCTTCTTTACCACAACAACGACCGCAACCGCTGCCGCAGCAGCAACAGCCAAAGCAACGCAAACAATCAGAACGGTATTGTCCTTTTCAGCGGCAACGATTTTGCTGCCGGCAGGTTCCTCGTAGCTGACGGTTGCATTTTCCGCATCAGACACAACAATCCATACATCCTTTCCGACTTCAACAGACAGATCAGCGGTCTGGACAGAGCCTTCATTGGCGTTAATGATTACGGAGTTAATCCAACCGGGAACCTCGATGGTATACCAGTCACCATCCATTGTCAGAGCCTCACCGGGCCACGAAGAAAATACATTTGTGCCGTCCGGCGCAGACCATGCCCAGCAGCACGGAGCAGACCAGTCGGAGGGAACCTGAACGCGGACGGTAATATTTTCAGCCGTTTTGTTCGGATCTGTGTCGGAGAGCTCATAGCTCAGATCCTCATAAACGGTAATCCAGAGCTCCTTGCCCTCAATGCTGATATCGGCTGTCTGAACAGTGCCCTCGTTGCCGTTAACGATGACAGAATTCACCCATGTAGGGGCTTTGGCGGTGAACCAGCCGTCTTCACCCTCATCCATAGCCTGACCGGGCCACGCCGCAAATGCATTGGTACCATCGGGGGCGGACCATGCCCAAAGATTTACGCTTTTCCACGTCAGCGGCACATAAGCATGTACTGTAAACTTTTCCACATACTCGGGGATCTCTGCCATACTCTGCGCTTCATAGCTTACAGAAGCGGTCGCGTCATCGGCAACCGTGATCCAAACGGCTTTGCCGGCCTCTACCGCAATGCCTTCCGTCTGGACAGAGGCATCACTGGCATTGACAATGATGTTCTGCACAAAGCGTGGAACATAAGTGTAATACCACCCATCATCCAAAGGCTCAAGCTGCTCGCCAGGCCATGCCTCAAAAGCGTTTGTGCCATCATCCGCCCAGGCCCAACAGCAGGGAGCGTCCCAGCCTTCAGGTACGGATACGCAAACAGGAATCATCTCGTTGCTCATCTCTTCTTCCGCAAAGGCAACCGTATAAAGCGAGGAAATGCACAAAGAAACAGCAAAAAGAATGGCCAATACCTTTTTCATCTTACTTTCCTCCATATTTTTTGTCCCAATATCACTATAGGGCATTTTTATTATAATTCACGCCAAAAATGCTGTAAATCGTTTTCTGTGAAACTGCTTTCCGTCCTTAAAATCGCCTGCCTCCCTCGATATTGCCGATTTTCTTTGTGAAAATAGCCAATTATTGCGGCTGCATTGTGGCAGTTTGCCCAACAAAACGACATAAGTCTGTTAGCTGCATAGGAAAGTAGTTTCTCATTTTCTTTGCTTCTCACCCGTTCCCTCTGTACAAAAAAGCAAGGAGGATTACCATCTCCGGCACTCCTCCATAATCTTTCAAGTGAACAATTTTGAGTTTTGAACCCAGGACAGTTTTTTTCAACAGACACCGCCGTAGTCGCAAAGCAACCCATCAGACTTCAGGCTGGTGTTTACGGGAGCTCTTGCAGTATTCCTCATCGCCGCCGCTTAGTACATGGTCGGTGAATGCCCCTCCTTCAGTATTTGGGCGCCAGCCGTCCATGAGCTCGTCGTTCTCCATGATAAAGGGGCTCGCCGTATCCTGCCCCCATGAGGTGTCATATTTCCCCATAAGGTAATCGCTCAGCGCCGTTCGGTCCGCAAAGCGCAGCAGCCGGTACGGCTCCTGAAAGGCCACCTTCTCCACAAAGTAAAGCGCGCCGTCCTCTGCCGTCAAAAGTACGCCAACATGCCCGACAAACAGCAGGGATTCCTCCTCGGTCGGCTTATCGTGGAAGAATACCGTGATGAGGCGGATTCTTTCATTCTCCCGAAAGGTAACGCCGCGGGAAGCCCATTCCTCTTGTACGGTTTGTACATGACGCTTGATCTCCGTGGTATCCTCCGCCTTCATGGAGGAATACAGTGCGCGGAAATCTGCAAGGCTGCTTCCGCCCAGCGCATCGGGATCTGTTTTCAGCGTTTCCTCGTCCACAAACAGCACATCTTCACCGGCATTGATTTGAGAGTCTGCGCTCACGGAGAGGAAGTCCCCAAACAAGTTCATGGCGGTGATCCGGCAGTTATAGCCCGGAAACGTCCCGTTCTTCGCCGTCCATTCGTCCTGCATTGTATAAGGGTCATATTTCGTATACAGCATCCCTGCTTCCTCAAAGCCATCCGTAAGCCATTCCTGCTTCACGCTGTCATTAAAGTGGTCCACACGGCGGGAAAAGCCCTGAATACGCCCATCTGACACGCCTGCATCGGAGAGCAGCTCCTGCAAAAGCTCCCTCGATCCACTGTCGTTCAGGTTCGTGTATTCAATTTTTTCCAATGCCGGACGCTTATCTGGCAAATCAGTATCCGCACCGCAGCCCGCGAATGCGGAAGCGATAAGAATAACACATATAGCCAGCATTGTCTGCCGAAATGATTTCATAATCTGCTCCATCCTTTCCTTTGACCATCGACCATTTTGCAAAGCTTATTATACCATTCAAGCATAAGGTCTATGTTAAGCAAGAGGTCTTTGGGGCGATCGGAACAGTGAAAGACTGGCTTTCACCACGCGGCTGACAAAGCGGATTATCTCATCCTTGCTGTACTTGTCATAGCCCTCCACAACAACATGCATCAAACCATTTGACAGATGGGTATACATCATCTCAAGATCTGTTTCGCTGGCATTGGGCAGCTCTTTCCGCCAGTAGGCAATGCTGTCCTCCTTGGCCAGGGCAATCATCCGCATGAGGACCGTTGAGTTTGTATTCCCCAAAATCAGGACGCGGCACGCCGTTTGATTCTGATCGACCATATCGTAGATGGCTTCGATCAGCGCCGTCACATCAAACGAATTGACATAGCGAAGGGATTTCTCAAATGCGTCGATGAGTTCATTCTCAATGCTCTCCATCAGGGCAAAGCAATCGCTGTAATGGGCATAGAAGGTGGCACGGTTAAGCTGCGCCAGCGCACAAACCTCTTTCACCGTAATTCTGTTTACAGGTTTTTCCTTCAGCAACTTCAGAAAAGACTGCTTGAGCACCATTTGCGTATAGCGTTTCCTTGCATCCATCTTCTCCATATAGAGCCCCTCCAAAAAAGTTTACAAAGATTATCAACACTTGGGCAGACAGTGTTGCTTTTCTTTCGGCCGCATGGCAAGTGCTGATTGTTTCTGTCTTTCCCCTCAAGTATACTGTACTTGTGAAAGATAATCAACACTTGTATGCTTATTTGAGAGAGGAGGCTCTTTGAATGTTTGATAAATATCTTGTTACAGGCGCTACCGGCTTCCTCGGCAGGGCTGTTGCGGAGGAGCTAGTACGCCGCAAGGCGCAGGTGCATGCGCTTGTGCTGCATGATGACCCCTATATCAATTTGCTCCCGAAGAAGGTCCACACCGTCATCGGTGATGTGTGTGCGGAAAACTCGCTGACAGACTTCTTCGCGGATGCCGACGGCCGTACCTGTGTGATTCACTGCGCTGGTATCGTCTCCGTCGCCTCCAGACCCGGTTCGAGGCTCTATCAGGTCAATGTAGGGGGGACATGGAGAGTTCTCCGGCAATGTATGGAGCATGATGTGGGCAAAATGGTCTATGTCAGTTCCGTCCATGCCATACCGGAAAAGCCAAAGGGCTGCATCATTACGGAGGATTGCGAATTCTCTCCGGGGCTTGTGGACGGAGATTACGCCAAGAGCAAGGCAACTGCAACAGAGTTGGTCTTCGCTGCAGCGGAACGCGGGTTGAATGCCAGCATTGTTTTCCCCTCCGGAATCATCGGGCCGGGCGACTTACAGGGTGGGAGCTTCACCTCAATGGCAAAATCCTTTCTTGCCGGGAAGCTGCCTTTAGCCGTTCGCGGCGGATATGACTTTGTGGATGTGCGGGATGTGGCAAATGGCCTTCTCGCCTGTTCCGAAAGCGGAGAGCTCGGTAAAGGCTACATTTTGTCCGGCCACTATGTCACCATCCGCAAGATGCTTCAGCTCGTGGGAAAGACTGCAAAGCTGAAGTATCGACCCATCTGCCTGCCTCTGGGTCTTGCAAAGCTGGCCGCCCCGTACTACGAACGCCGGAGTCTGAAGGATCGAAAGCCGTTGTTTTACACCCCATATTCCGTTTCCGTTCTTGCCTCAAACGGTCGCTTCAGCCATGCTGCTGCGTCGGAACGCTTTGCATATCAGCCGCGCCCGATGGAGGAGACTTTGCGGGACATGACAGCCTGGCTTTTGGAGCAGAGGAGAAAGGACGAAGTGTGACCTCACATCAACAAAAAGCACCTTGGGCAGGCTGTGCATGCTACTGATATGCTCCGCAATCTCAGTTGTCATCAACACGCATTCCATGATATAATTTAATAAAGGGATTAAAAACTCGCGAATGCAGGCATTCACCCATTGTTTCATAATATTTCATCTCACACTTATGTACCGTTATTATTGCCCCACTTAAAAGGTTTTGCCGGAAAGGAGCACGATATGAATCGGATCATCACCATCGGCCATGCAATGGGCGGTCGGCAGCGGTCTTGTGAAGGGAAAATCCGGCAATCTGCTTGACTCGCAGGGCACGGCGACCCGCGCTGAGATCGCCGCCATGCTCCACCGCTTCATTGAGAAGTATGAGCTGGTGCAGGGCAAGGCTCCCGGCGGCCTGATGGGCTGGATCGACCCGAAGCGGCTGCAAATTCCAAAGACCGGCGACAGCAGCGTGTTAGGCTTGTGGGGGTTCTCCCTCTGTACATCACTTGCCGGATGCATTGCGCTGACCACATGGCAAATCAGGCGGCGGCGTGAGGAAGAAGCGCTGCAAATCATCGAAAAGTAAACAGGCTCACCTTTAGGGCGCGGGCAAATAGCCCCGCGCCCCTTTCGCTATCTTCTCGGAAAAAGAAGGCTGTTCTTTTGAAGAACAGCCTTCATGCTTTTTCGCTTGATGTGTATGCACCTGAAATCATTTCTCAAACAGGTACAGGAGGTATCCGTAGCCCTCGGCCTCCATTTTTTCATAGGGGACGAAGCGCAGGGCTGCGCTGTTGATGCAGTAGCGCACGCCGTTGGGCGACTCCGGGTCGCCGGTGAACACATGGCCGAGATGGGAGTCTCCGGCGCGGCTTCTGACCTCCGTGCGGCGCATCCCGTGGCTCAAATCCTCCTTCTCCACCACGGCAGGGCCCTCGATGGGCTTTGTAAAGGCGGGCCAGCCGCAGCCACTCTCGTACTTGTCCGTGGAGGAAAAGAGCGGCTCGCCGGTCACGACATCCACATAGATGCCCTTTTCAAACTTGTCCCAGAACTCGCCCGTGAAGGCGCGCTCCGTGCCGCTCTCCTGCGTGACGCGGTACTGCTCCGCCGTCAGCTTGTCCCGGATGGACTCCGCCGCGGGCTTCTGATAGTCGCCCGGGTCGATGCGCAGCCGGGAAAACAGCTCCATCTCCGCCCGGGGGATGTGGCAGTAGCCGCCCGGATTCTTTTCCAGGTAGTTCTGGTGATATTCCTCGGCGGGATAGTAGTTCTTGAGTGGGCCGATCTCCACGAAGAACTTTTCACTGCGTCCCCGCTCGATCTCCGCGATGCGCTCCACCGTCTCCTTCGCCTTATCGTTGGTGTAGTAGACTCCGGTTTGGTACTGACTTCCTATGTCGTTGCCCTGTCTGTTTTCAACCGTTGGGTCGATCACATAGAAGTAGGCCAGCAGCAGCGCGTCGAGGCTCACCTGCTCGGGGTCGTATTCCACCCGCACGGTCTCCCGAAAGCCGGTCTCTCCCTTGCAGACGGTCTTGTAATCGGCATCCGCCTCGCAGGTGCCGTTGGCGTAGCCGCTCTCGGCGTCGATAACGCCGGGGATGGACTGCATCAGCTGTTCCATGCCCCAGAAGCAGCCGCCCGCCAGATAGATGACATTCTCTGTGGTATCCATATAGGTGATCTCCTCATCGGACCGGTCAAAGGCCGCTCCGTCCATGTTTGCTTCCTGCCCGCTCTTTTCCTTCGGCACAGTCTGCTGCCCGGCAGCGCAGCCGCTGAGCAGCAGCACCGTGGCGAAAAGCAGTGCCAATACGCTTTGATACATCGTGTTTCCTCCTTTCAGTGGAACCCGGGCTCACTCCGCCCTGTCGCAGTCCTGTCTCTTGCCGCGGCCGGGCCACAGGACGGTATACAGCAGCGACCCAAGGACGCAGCCGAAGCCGGTGGAGAGCCACGGGCTGGACGTAACGGCACAGGTGCCGGTGGTGCAGCCCACATAGCGGTAATACAGCCACCCTCCGGCACTGCCCACCAGGGGCAGGGCAATGGTACACAGAATGCTCGTCAGCTTGCAGTTTTTTTATTATAATAAAGCGAATGGGTTAAAACCTTTGTTAAGAACGGGGATTTAATGGAGATATATCTTAAATTCGCTGAGAATAAAGCGATTGGAGCAAAAGACAGGGGTAGTAAGAAGAAAGCACCAGCGAAAAATAACCAAACCCCAAAGCCGCGCAGCCGTTTGTAAGGTTATCTGCTTTTAATGCAAGACCTGCATCTCCGGGTTCTTCTCCCCGAATTTCTCCCGCAGCGCACTGCAGATATCCTCCCGGGACTTGCCCTGCTTCTCACCGTTTTTAATGAGCTTGTACGCCTGAAACAGTGCCGAGGGGCCGATCTCGCTGCTGAAAAAGCCGATGCCCTGATTCCATGCCAGCAGTTCGAACACATCGTCCAGAGCTGCGCTTTCCACGCCATAGATATATGCCTTTACCAGCTCCCGCGCCGCCTGCCGCATCCGGCCCGCACCGACAGCGTTGGTCAGGGACAGCAGCAGCCGCGTTTCGTAGGGAAGCGTGCGCTTCTCGCTCTGCCATGTGGTCTCCCAGAAATCCACGGCGATCTGCCCCAGCTTTTCGTCGATCATGGGATAGTTCAAAAGAGCCAGCGGCTTGAAGGGAGCGGAGCTGTCGCCTTCCTTCTTCTCCACACGGCAGAACCAGACATGGAACTCCGCCTCACTCCGCTGCTCGGTGTGGTGCTCGTAGCCCAAGCCCTCCATGACAGCGTACAGTGGATGCGGCTCAAAGGTCTGGATGATGTGTAATCCTTCGCCCACCTCCAACGCCTCGGCTCGTTTCTTCAGCCCTTCAAAAAAGCTGCCCTGTATATGGCGCACATCCACGGTCTGAAACCCCTGCGCCTTATTCTTCCAGTTTTCGTAGCTCATGCGGTTATTCTCCTTTCCTCACTCGATAAAACCAGACGTGATATTCACTGCCGCTCACCTTCTCCGTGTGACGCTCAAAGCCCATAAGGGCCAGCACCGGGTACAGGGGAACAGGCTCGAAGGTCTGGATGATATGCAGCCCTTCGCCATCTTTCAGCGCGGCGGCCTTTGCCTTCAATGCGGGGAAGAAGTCCATCTTTTTGCCCCGCACGTCCATCACTTCGAATGTGCCGACTTTGTCCTTCCAGTTATCATAGCTCATCGTCTTTACTCCTTTTGCAGAAAGCTCACGCCTCCTCGAAGCTGTCCTTACCCACGCCGCACAGGGGGCATTCAAAGTCCTCCGGTACCTCGCTCCAGGGCGTTCCCGGCGCGATGCCGCCCTCGGGATACCCCACGCTCTCGTCGTACTCCCAACCGCAAACGGTGCATACATACTTCATTGTGCTTCTTCCTTTCTTTTTCTAATGATTTTATTATTCTTCCACCAGCCGGCCGTCCACCGTAACGGTGACCACCTGCCACGGGATGAACTTCCCGCTCTGCTGGAGTGCCTTTTTCGCCGCCAGCTCCAGCCCGCCGCAGCAGGGTACCTCCATCCGCACGACGGTGACGCTCTTAATGTCGTTTTCCCGGATGATCTCCGTCAGCTTTTCGGCATAGTCCACGCTGTCCAGCTTGGGACAGCCCACCAGCGTGATGTGTCCCTTGATGAACCGCTCGTGGAAGGCGGCGTAAGCGTAGGCGGTGCAGTCGGCGGCGATGAGCAGCCGCGCCCCATCAAAATACGGCGCGTTCACCGGCACCAGCTTGATCTGCACCGGCCACTGGGAAAGCCTGCTCGCCTGCTGGGCTTGCGACGCTTCCACGACGGGCGCGGTCTCGCGCTGAATGTTCCGGGACTGGCTGCCGGGGCAGCCGCAGGGCAGGGTCATGCCCTCTTTCCGCATTTTCCGCTGCTTATTTTCCATGACGGCCTGCTCGTCATAGGCCGCCGCCTCCCGCTCCACAAAGGTAATGGCCCCGGTGGGGCAGGTGGGCAGGCAGTCGCCCAGCCCGTCGCAGTAATCGTCCCGCATGAGCTTCGCCTTGCCGTCCGCCATAGCGATAGCTCCCTCATGGCAGGCCTCGGCGCAGGCGCCGCAGCCGTTGCATTTTTCCTGATCGATCTGGATGATCCTTCGAATCATTTTGATACCCCCTTGCGGTTTCTCTTGACTTTGTGATTTTATTCTACTATCATAATTCATGAAAGTCCGTTGGCACACCAACATGGAGGCGAAAAATATGCAGATCAATTTAGCAAACACACGGCTTTTTCGCGGAATGGAGCCGTCGGACATTGAGGAAATACTCGGTTGCCTGCACGCGAAGGAGCACGCCTTTCAAAAGGGCGAGATTATTTTCCCAGAGGGGACTGCCACGGAGCAGATCGGCGTGGTGCTCTCCGGCCGAGTCATCATCGAGATGGGGGACGTGTGGGGCAACAACAGCGTTCTCAGCAGCGTGGGCGCAGGCGGCATCTTTGCGGAGGCGTACGCCTGCGTGCCGGGCGAGCCGCTGATGGTCAACGTGACCGCCGCCGAGGATACGCGAGCGCTGCTGCTGAATATCAGGCGAGTACTGGAACCCTGCGCCAATGTCTGCCCGCGCCATGTGCGGCTTGTGCGGAACCTGCTGACGCTCTGCTCGGAGAAAAATTTACAGCTCTCCCGCCGGGTGCTGCACACCGGCCCCAAGTCCATTCGAAAGCGGCTGCTGTCCTACTTTTCGGAGTGTATCAAGCGCACCGGCAGCTATTCCTTTGATATCCCCTACAACCGCCAGCAGCTGGCGGATTATCTCAGCGTAGAGCGCAGCGCGCTTTCCAACGAGCTGTCCCTCATGCAGCGGGACGGGCTTATCCGGTATGAGAAAAACCATTTTGATGTCATGGAGCAAATTGAGACGCAGCATTTATAACGGAAGCCGCCCATGAACACCTATTTAAAAAACAGATCACAGCTGCTCCGAAATTCAAACGGGATAAATCCACGAAAGAGGTGCTTATCATCATTGGAATGACAGGCACCTCTTTTGTTTTGCTTGAATTGTGAAAATTGCTATTACGTTTGTTGTGGTCGCCAATAAACAAAAATCCAAACAAGGCCTTGGCCGTCAAAAGCAGAACGGCAGGACGGATAACACAGGGTCGCCATTGCCGAAGGCATTGCAAAGGTTCTCAGTGGTTAAGCTCCACCGTTCGCCAGCACACAGCGAACAGTCACTCTATACTGACCGCCAACCGTGCAGGTAAACAGTGTGAGATCCCAATTCCCACCTGTCATCTCTTCAATGGCGAAGGGCGAAAGTGTTTCAAGTTCAATGACCTCGTAGCCGAACATATTTCCGTCCACATCTGTAAAGGTTATCTCGTCTCCCTGTGACAGATTTTTCAGATGCCCAAAATGACTGAAATAGTTATGAGCAACAATCACCATATTATTCAGATACGCGGATCCGATGTATCTACAGGGAGATTCCTTCAGCCCAGAATAACTCCATTCACTGATGACCGGCAGCTCAAGCGACAGTGCCGGGATTCTCAGGACACCGATGTACTTCTGCCCATCGACTTCTTTCTCCGGCATATCCATTTCCGGGTTCAAGACATAATCCGGAAGGTACGCTTCCTCCAAAGTCTCGCCTGACGGAAGTACCGGCAGGCTCACACCGGTATGCTCTTTGTTATCAGGTTTCAAATATTCAAGAGCAGTATTGGAAGAAACGCTTGCCATAGCATCGCTCCAAAAATTATAAACGATAAGAAAAAGAGCTGCTGCCAGAAGCAGCAGCCCAATTCCCACGCACATTTTTCCTTGTTTACTCATCATCTTTTTTCTTTCTGGAAAAAGTTCCTGTAATCAGGAATGCAAAGCCTGTAACTGCAAGAATCGGCACCGGCCACCAGAGGGCGCCTGTTTGCGGCAGTTTTTGCTTGTTCAGCGTGTTTGTGAGCACGAAGGTAAAACCATTTTGTCGAATGCTGGACACATAGCCGGATACCGTAGTCTCGCGGATCGTCCATGTTATCTCCTTGCCGCTTTTGTCGTACCTCGGCAGGTTCTCCCATGTATACTGCCAGCCGTTTGCTTCACTCAGCATCTTGGTTTCGTAGGCCGTTCCGTCTCGCAGGAGGGTTACCTGTACCGATTTCGGACGGTGGTTTTCATAGCCCTTGTCATCCCATACCTTGACAACCGTGCGTGTCATCGGCTTGTTGGGCGCATAGGTATTCGTGACGGTAAACGTGACGCCTTCTCTGGCGATGAGCACGGTGTAGCCTTCAGGCTCCTTTTCCACAACGCTCCAGACGATCTTGGAGCCATCCTTGTTGTATGCGGGAAGCTTTTCCCAAGTATAGCGCCAGTTATTTACTGCATTCAGCGTCACCGTGTCGTAAATAACACCGTCCTTGAGAAGCTGGATGACGATCTCCTTTGGTCGAGACTGCGGAATATCATCCTTCCAGATCTTCAAAACTCTGCGTTCCACCGTCTGCGCGGGCGGCGCGGGCGGATTTTCTGTTTGTGTGTGCTTTGGGGTCGCGGTTACGTCATACACCCATGCGTTGTTCTCCCTGTCCAGATTGGGAAGGGCAACGAGGAATGGCTCGGTCGTATAGGTGTAGCTGGATTTTACGAGTTTTCGCCCCACAGCCAAATACAACCCCGACTTGAGACGCGGCTGTTTATTCGGGAAGGAGAGATTTCCCTCCGCGTTTGTTTTCCCACTATCCAGCGGCTTGAGCTGGTCCCTGTCTGCATACACGGCAAGCGTCTCTGCAAGGGTTCTCCACGCATCGGTGCTCAAGCCGTTGACCACGACGGGATATTTTTGAAAATCACCGGCAAGCGTAAACTCACCATAGGCATCGACACTGGCAACATAGTAAAGGTCAAAGGGCACATCCGATACCGGAGATTTGTCGTGAATGTATTGGATTTTGAGATGAACATCCTTGTCCACATCAATCGCCCCGGCGGCAAACACCTGAATAGGGGACAGGGGGAGCATACATATCAGGCAGAGAAGACATGATATGACGCGGTTACTCAGTTTTCGCATTTTTCTTCCCTCCAGCAGATTTCGTTTTTCCTCCCGATACAAGCAGAATTACCAGCAATACCAGAAGCATTGGCAACGCTACGGCGGGCGCAACGATCAGCGGCTCAATTTGAATGGCATCCGAGGTCACGCGGATGGCCTGCGCCTCATCCTGATTTTCGATTCGGTGGCCCCGAACGAGCAGTCGGTGGGAATTGATCCCGTAAGGCGTACAAGTGACCAGCGTGCAGAGGTCTTTTCCCGCTTCAATCATAAGAGTCGATACATCAGTGGGTTCAACAATCAGAATCTGATCCACCTCGTAGGTTAGAACCTCGTCCAACACACGCATGATGAATTTGTCCCCCGCCACCAGCTTATCAAGGTTTGTAAAGAGCTTTGCGCTCGGAAGACCCCGATGCCCGGATAAGACACAATGCGTGCTCTCCCCGCCCACGGGGAGGCTTGACCATTCCAAATGCCCTACAGCGATTTGAAGAACGGCGTCCTCCGTTCCGTGGTAGACCAGCAGAGAGATATTGACGGTTGGAATTTCAATATATCCCATAACACCGGTTCCGCTGATGTCAAGGAGCGCATCGTATGCCTCTTTTTCCTCCTCCGAAAGTGCAAATGTAGTTTGCTTGTAAGGCAGCATCTGGTTATAGCTCTTTGCGTCTTGCAGAACCTGCTCGTATTTCTCTGCTTCGAGATTCCGCACATTCTCCGCGTAGTCTGCAACAGCCTGAGAGGCGTGTAAGGAGTTCCAATCGCTTACGGTCGGGTACAGAAGCAAGGACAAGCCTGCAAAAAGAGCCAGAATCAATAGAATTGTAGTTAATTTATTCTTCATTTACAGGGTTCTCCTTGCTGCTGTGGGGGCGGAGTGCGGTGCACTCCGCCCCCACAGCAGCATTTTAATAAGGCTTCCGATTTAGTTCTCAGACTTGCCCATACGCTTTCTGGTAATCAGAACAACACCTGCGCCAACAACCAACAGGCTGCCCAGCACATAGAAGATCGTGGTGCCGATGCCACCGGTTTCAGGCAGCGTGGAACCGGATTTGTTCACAACATTCGCGCTGAGTGTATTAGACGCCGCAGCCGCGCCAACCGTAACAGTCACGTCCGTGTAATTGGAGCCGTCCTCATTGTAGGCAGCGGAGATCTTGAAATGTACAGGCTCAGACAGCAGGTTGTAGCCGGCGGGGGCTTTTGTCTCATACAAATAGTAGTCAACGGCATCGTCCAGCCCCTTGATAACGGGATTGCCGGCATCAACCACATAAACAACGTTCGTGTCGCCGTCCACTGCAACGCGGTATTCGCCATCGGAGATCTTCACCATAGCAATAAGCCCCGTGGTAACAGCAGGAATGCCTTCATCATTGCAGTTCATATCCGCAACCTTGAGAGTACCGTTTTTAGACAGAGCAAACTTCGCGCCGGTCAACTGGCCGCCATTTTCATTCACCTTGTTGATGCCCATCTTGAACGTCCAGTCATAGACCTTCTTTTCAGGGGTCTTTCCCTTCTCGGTGTCAACATGGGGATTGTTGCTGTATTCAAGATAAGCCACGTTATCCTGCTTACCCTCGTCATAAACCTTGGCATCAGTGTTCAACACACCGGTGTAGTAGGTGTACAGCTGATCGTTAGCATTCATCTTGCCATCGGCAATGGCCTGGAGAATGTCGACCGTGGCCGAGAAGCTATTGCCGGTTGCAGTTACGATGTAATACTCAGTAGTGAGGACAGTTGTATCGTTGACCTTGATCGTGACATCTGCGCTGCTCGTAACGTTGGAAGTCAGTCCGGCAGACATGGTATCGTGGATGATATAGTCGTACTTTGTGTAGCCCGCCGTATCGGGAACCTTTGTAATGGTACGGAACTCAACGGTATCTCCGATTTGGTTGTCGCCCACAACACCCCATTCGCCGCTTTCATTATGCTTGATCTGCTTGTCCAGCGACGGCTTATCGCCCTTCGGAGTTGCGGTCATGTTTCCGACAACCTTCATCAAGTAAGCTGTATTTCCGAACCTTCGGGTCTGTTGGCTTCATGGTGCAGGATCGTCGCCTTTTCCCAGAAGGTCCGCTCCGGCGCAACGGTCAGAATTGCCGTATCCTTTTGTGAAAAAACTTTTGGATAATAGGTTGCTGCATAGGGCTCGATCTGCGCAATTTTTGCAGGCGTCCAAGCAGCCAATGCTCCAATCTCCAAACGAATGATCTGCAAGGTGGCAGGGTTTGTAAACAGGTGCGGATAGGCAAAGATGACGGTCTGTTTGTCCTTTTCGTCTATGTAAATGTTCGCCTCACAGCCAAGCTCCCGAGAGAACTCTGCCTGAACGGTGGGGCGAAACTGTTCTGCGAGGAAAACTTCCGCCCGAGCATTGGCTTCTTTGTTGAATGCATCCTGCTTGGTGTTGGATCGCTTTTCCCATGGCTCGTCTTTACCATATCCCAACACCCGCCAATCCAAAATCAGATCAATATCCTCGGAAAAGCGGCTGATCAGGTTGAATGCTTTGGAAAGGCTGGTACCGCCTTTGAAGGTAATAGCATCTTTCCAGGGGCATCGGTGGAACAGATGGTCAAGCGTAAAGCATACCCAAAAATCTTTTTCTACGATGGCATCATTCAAGCCCATCTTATCTGCTGTATTTCGGAACAGTTCGCCACGGTCACTGTCCGGCAATCGTGCTACATTTCTCATTGTGTGTCGCCCCCACAAATTTTCCTTATCGTATCGTAAACCCAATCCGTAGATTCTGTCGCCTCTTTCAGGCAGGCTCGCTTTTCGTCCTCGGTCAGCTTTTCAGAAAGCGTCTGTATGATCTTCGCCGTCACATTGATCCTTCCCAAAGTTTTCAGTGCCTGGATCACCAAGCTCGTCATGTAAGACAGACCGGTGATTTCCTTGTTGGTCCTATGCTTAAATTCCAGCTTTGTGGAGTTCCACTCATAGGTCTTATACGGGCCGTCGCTGATATAGGACCAGACCGCCGTTACCTGTGTGGAGAGCCCCAAAAGGTTCAGGGCTGTATTCCCACACGGAACGATGGTCCAATGGTAACTTCGCGCCAATGCTTTTGCAACTGCGTCCGGGTCGGCCGCTACGTATTCATCAAGCAACTTGCTGTACTTCGGCTTTTCGTAAACACCCTTTAATATCCGGCGAAGCATACCGATTTGTGTCAATCTGTTCAGATTGCGCCTGATTGTTTCCGAATCAGCAATATCCACGAAATCCGAGTTCACGAAAATTGTGCCGTCGTCCGCACCGTTGATCCGCTCCTGTATCTGCTTGGAATATCCAGTTTTCATCCTGCTTCCCTCCTTTGCTCTGTCCCGAATATTATATAATATTCGGGACAGAATTTCAACTGGATTTGCGATCCCTATCTACATTATCTCCAAACAATCTGCACATAATCAAACAGCTGCTATGCCGATGCTTCTGCGCGGCGTTATTTGTCCCGCTCCTGTAGAAGCAATGTAATAATTGAGACCTTTAACCTTACCAGTTTTCCAAAATAGAAAGAACCTCCAGCCAGGAATCCACCTCGCCGGTAGGGGCAGACCATAGGCGCAGGACGATGATATTGATTGCCTGCGTGCGGAGCCGGTAATAGTGCCGGGCAGAGATGTCCAGACGGTACAGAAGATCCTCGTGCATCAGCTTGTCCGGCCCGAGAAAGGTCATGTAGATGATGTCGTACATCTTGTTCCCGTTGACCGGTTTGGATTTCAATATGCTGACCGCATCGTTGAGCCGGTCAACCAGCAGGCGAGAGCGGCGTACACTCTCCATCCGGCCTTCCAGCTTTCGATTGTTCATCCCAAGTTCCAGGTCGATCCGATCCAGCAGCGTATCCAGATCCTTCAGCGGGCGATCCAGCTCCTCTGCTATGCTGGACGGGAAGCATTCCAGCGTCCAGAGAATGGTTCGGTAGTGCTGCAGCAGGAGAAGCGTGTTATGATACATGCTTTTCTTTTTCTCCTTTTTAGCTTGGCGGACTCTGTCATCATCGATAGACGAATCTCCCAGAATGCCGCGCTTTGTTAGAAGCTCAATAAATGCGGTAGATTGCTGCGACAGCTTGGTTTCCTGCTGTTCATAAAGCGCCTTTCCGGCACTGCTTTCGATTTTGCTCATGTCGATTCTCCTTTCCGGTTTCGTGAGTGTAAGAAAAAATCCGCGTAAGCACATGGCCTGCGGATGTGGTTCGCATCTATGCGGCGTAGTCTACTACTTACACCTCTGCAGTCATAGATACAGTTCTGACAATTCCAACACAGAGAAATATACGCGCGTATTATAGGGGACGAAAGTGCAACGCGATTTTTTGATACCTGTTCGGCATAATCAGTGGTTCTCATGATAATGATCCTGCGGCTATACCAAAGGATCATCTTGTTCAGGCGTGCATTGTCCGAGCCTCCAATATGCGCATTTCCTGCGCAAATACGCATTTTCTCAATAATGCGTTCAATTTCTGCGCCGGTGGGCAGCGAAGCCTCTGTATCCAGCGGATACAGTCTATTGAAAATGAGGCAGCCGTAGGAGCCCGGCAGACGGTGCAGAGCGAAGGCATCCCCATTCTTCTGAAAAAATCTCCACACCTTTGTCTTTTCCCAGCCCCAACGCCGTCCCAAGGCTTCCAATGTCAAAGCGGCGCCAAGTCTCCCGAATTGAACGGCAGGCGCCAGACAGGAAAACGCATTGCCGGTCTCCTGCCAAACCGTGTGGCACCAGAGGTCCAGCCATACATCTGATTCGCCGAATGTATAACGCTGATCCGCAAGGCGCTGCGTGATGTTGCGGGGAAGGCAGAGAAAGCCATAGCCGTCTGTTGCATAGACTGTTCCGCTCATGCATTCGGTGCCGGAGCATTTTACGACCCAATCGGTGACGGCATATTCCAGCTTCTTTGTTTTCTCGTCAAGCGTGTAACGGATATACCCGAACCGGCTGAGCGTATTCATGATTTCCAGAGCCTCCGTGCGGCTTTTGACGCCCAGAATGCTCTTCAAGCCGACCACGCCACCGGACCACATCCCTGGCATTACATCGTTTGTGTATCCGCAGTATTTTGCCCGGCCCTTGCGAAATGCCGCCCGCGAGGCCAGCTTCGCCCAATAACCCATGATTCCCTTGCCGACCGGCAAATGAGTCCTGGGCAGCTTGACCCATTGGTATCTGAACAGGCATTTCGGCATGACGGGTTCCTCCTTTCTGCGATTGGATATAAAAACAGGGCAGCCCCTTAATCAAGAGACTGCCCTTGCAGCATGTGGTTACTATATTCTTACTTGAAGTCCGGGTAACGATTCCTTCTGCACCCCTACGAGATACCAGTCGTTTCCGTACTCAATGCGAGTGGGTATCCATTCGTCATTTATCAAGACCTCCATTGCGGTTCCGCAGTGCAGGCCGCCATAACTGTTTCCTTCCTCATACAAAACGTCAAAGCGATTTGTGGAGGAGTCATATATAAGCATCCCCTTTTTCATGTGGGCTTACCTCCTGACAAAGAATTTAAAATTATTTTCCCATAGTCATATTTTATGAAATTAGTACAAACCGCATCAGTGTCAATGCAGTTCATTTTTACTTAGGGGCGTTCATGAAAAAAACCCGCAAATTCACCTTGTGTTGACCCTTCAGTTAACCCATTTACTCACCCATTTACTCACCCATTTGTCCCGGTTAACCCATTTTTAGCCCTTATAAAATGGGTTAACCGAGGTCACATACGGTCAAAAACAGTGAAAGGCTTCAAAAGCAATCAGGCGAAAAGGGTATAAGAAAACCCCGGAAAACCTTGATTTTCCGGGGTTTTTGAGCTTTTGAGTTGTAAATTTGCGTCCGATCAGCGCTTGGAGAACTGGGGAGCGCGACGGGCGGCTTTGAGGCCGTATTTCTTACGCTCCTTCATACGAGGATCACGGGTCAGGAAGCCTGCCTTCTTCAGGGCGGCACGGTACTCGGGATTTACCAGCAGCAGCGCACGGCTGATGCCATGGCGCAGAGCACCGGCCTGGCCGGACACACCGCCGCCCTCGACGGTAGCCACGATATCCACCTTGCCCAGAGTGCCGGTGGTGTTCAGGGGCTGGCGAACCACCATTTTCAGGGTCTCCAGACCGAAGTAATCGTCGATATCACGGCCGTTGATGGTGATGGAGCCGGTGCCATTGGGGAACAGATGCACACGGGCCACGGAGGACTTACGACGGCCGGTGCCGTACATATAGGGATTCTTAGACTGATACATTCTCTTTTTCCTCCTTACTTGACCAGCTCGGGCTTCTGAGCCTGATGCTCATGCTGCTCGCCGGCGTAGATGTGCAGACGCTTCAGGGAGTCCTTGGTGACGATGTTGCGGGGCATCATGCCACGCACGGCCACACGCACGGCGACCTCGGGCTTCTCCTGCATCAGCAGGCGGTACTTGGTCTCCTTCAGGCCGCCCACCCAGCCGGAGTGGGTGCGGTAGTACTTCTGCTCCATCTTGTTGCCGGTGAGGACGGCCTTGCCGGCATTGATGACGATGACGTTGTCACCGCAGTCGGCATGAGGGGTGTAGGTGGGCTTGCCCTTACCACGCAGCAGGTCAGCGACGATGACGGCGGTCTTGCCCAGGGGCTTACCGGCGGCATCCACGACGTACCACTTGCGGACAACATTGCCCTTTTTTTCCATATAAGTGGACATGGTGATTTCCTCCAATTTATATAATGTATTGCTTTACTTTTCCGTGCTCCCTTGCTATCATGGGGAGAGAAAACACGCAAACAGCGCAAGGATATTTATAACACACCCCCGCAAAAATGTCAACAGCGTTTTAATTTACCATTAGAACATCTGCGATTATCTCTTGTTTTCTCTGTTTATCTCTCGTTTTCTAAAAACGCAATTTCATTTCCCGGAGGCAGCATATGCAGCATATTTTAGGACAGGTCCGCCGCTGCGTGGAGGACTATCACATGATCGAGGCCGGGGACAAGGTGGCCGTGGGCGTCTCCGGCGGCAAGGACAGCCTGCTGACCCTGACGGCTTTGGCCCGGCTGCGGGACTTCTATCCCATCCCCTTTCAGCTGGAGGCCATCACGCTGGAGACCGGCACGCCGGGCATGAGCTTTGACGCCGTGGCGGAGCTGTGCCGGGAGCTGGAGGTCCCTTACACCCGCATCCATGTGCCGGTGTACCAGATCGTGTTTGAAGAGCGCAAAGAAAAGAACCCCTGCTCCCTCTGCGCCAAGCTGCGGCGGGGCAGCCTGAACACAGCGCTGACGGAGCGGGGGATCCACAAGATCGCACTGGGGCATCACTACGACGATGCCATCGAAACGCTGCTGATGAATCTGCTGTTCGAGGGGCGCATCGGCTGCTTCCAGCCGGTGACATATCTGGACCGCACGGGCATCACCCAGATCCGCCCACTGCTGTACTGCCGGGAGGATGACATCCGCCGCACGGTGGAACGGCTCCGCCTGCCGATGGTCCACAACCCCTGCCCTGCCAACGGCTCCACCCGCCGACAGGAGGTGAAGGATCTGATCCATCAGCTGGAGGGGCGCTATCCCGACATCAAGCAGAAGCTTTTCGGCAGTCTCCAGCGCTATCCTCTCTACGGTTGGAATCTGGAGCAGCAGGAGCGCTGACCGACGGTTTCCGTTTCTATCTTGCAGATAATATGTAATATCCTGTCGTTTTATCACGCCAGCACCCATTGCAGCAGCAACAGCAGACCGAAGCCGGGAACACCCAGCACCCCGATGAAGAGGGCGTTGAACACGTTAAGTCCCAGCCGGATGCCGGTGACGGCGGCAGTGAGGTTCAGCAGCCACACCGCCCCGAAGCCCAGCGCCGAGTTCACCAGCACCCGCAGGGCCAGCTTCACCGGCCCCCGGAACAGGCGCACGGCGGCGAACAGCAAAAACGCCCCCACCACGCACAGTGCGCCGATCTCTACACCGGACATACAGGCCCTCCCTTCCCTGCGGAGGCCGCCACGGCGGCGGGTGATACCGTCCGGCCCCCGGAGCGGGCCGCCGGTTCCTGCTCCTTGATGCACCGCAGCAGGTAGCTGTATCGGGCCTTCAGGGCGCTGATCTCGTAGATGCTGGCCTCTATCAGCTCCGGCTCCGTGACATAGTTGAACTTATCGTAGGCGCACTTCAGCGCCACATTGGTCTGCTGCAATTCCTCCCGCAGGATATCCAGCGGATGCTCCACCTTTTTTCCCATGTCCAAGTCCTCCCTGTTCCCTTTCATTGTACGGATATTTTATCCGGATATGCCGGACTTTAGCCGTGGGACAAGCCGAAATTTTCAGGAGGTGCGCCATGCACGAGGAATATATGCGTCAGGCGCTGGCACTGGCCCAGGAGGCCGCCGCCCACGGCGAGGTGCCGGTGGGCTGTGTCATCGTCCGGGAGGGCCTGATCGTGGGCCGGGGCCGCAACCGCCGGGAGGAGAAGCAGCACACCTCCTCCCACGCTGAAATGGAGGCCATCCGGCAGGCCAACGAGGCCCTTGGCACCTGGCGGCTGGACGACTGCACCCTTTATGTGACGCTGGAGCCATGTCCCATGTGCGCCGGGGCCATCCTCAACGCCCGCATCCCACGGGTCTATTACGGCGCACGGGATCGGGAGATGGGTGCCTGCGGCGGCGTGCTGAACCTGTTCATGGAGGACTTCCCCCATCCGCCGGCGCTGGTGGGCGGGGTGCTGGCGGAGGACTGCCGCCGGGTGCTGACGGATTTCTTCCGAAATCTCCGATAAATGAATTTCCCGCATTCTACTTGGTTGTTGTTTCGCTCATTTTCGTCGCTTTGCTGAATCTTCCCGCTAAACGTCGCCTTTTTTGTCTCTTTAGATGGTATCTTTTCCAAAATGTATATGGTACAATCAGAACATCCCGAACATATGCAATACAAACGGGAGAACCCATATGAAAGGAACCGTTTTTTTATGGAACCCAATGCTATTCTCAGTGAGTCTCTGTCTCTGAGCAGTGATATCCCTCTCTATGCCCAGCTGGTGGGCATCATCAAGCGCAGCATCTCCTCCGGCGCACTGGCCATCGGCGATCTGCTGCCCTCCGAGGCGGAGCTTTGCCGGGCGCTGAATGTCAGCCGCAACACCGTCCGTCAGGCCATCGGTGAGCTGGAGGATGAGGGCCTCGTGGTCCGCAAGCGGGGCAAGGGTACTTTTGTGGCCGACCCCAACACCAATCGCCGGGGCGTGCGCTATTCCTTCACCACTGAGGTCTCCTCGCTGGGTAAGACCCCCTCCTCCACGCTGGTGGACTTCGGCGTTATCGTCCCTACACGGGCCATCTGCGAGAAGATGGAGCTGCGGGAGGGGACGTCGGTCTACTGCTTCACCCGTGTCCGCAATGTGGACGGTGAGCCTCTGATCCTGGAGACGTCCTACTATCCCCAGTTTATCTACCCTAACCTCACCCGTGAGATGGTGCAGACCCACAGCTTTTATAGTCTCCTGTACCACGTGGGCATCACGCCCTTCTCCGCTGAGGATACCTATGAGGCGGTGATGCTGGATGCGCCCCGTGCCAATCTCCTCAGCGTGGAGCCGGGCAGCTGTGCCTTCTATCATCAGCGCCGCACCAAGACCGAGGACGGCCGGGTCTATGAGTACACCCGCAGCTATATCCGGGGCGACCGGGTGCGGCTGGACGTGCATATGCAGAAGAGCGGCATGACCTTCTCCCGCATCATCGACTGAAGCCCTGAAAACGCCCCCAGCCGCAGAGCCTTCCCTCTGCGGCTGGTTTTTGCAAACTTCCCCGTCCTCCCCCTTTACAGGCTGTCCTCTTTCGGATATAATAGAAAGGCTAAGGAAATCTGACACAAGAAGGAGACGACCCTATGGCAGTCATTGAATACGACGAATATAAACAGAAGCTTCAGGCGCTGGAGCCAACCCTTCAGGAGCTGGAGAAGGCTCTGGCCATTCCTAAGGCCCGTGAGGAGCTGGCGCAGCTTCAGAAGGAGACGGAGCAGGAGGGCTTTTGGAGTGACGTGGACCGCAGCCAGAAGGTCTCCCAGCAGATCAAGCGGCTGGAGAGCAAGGTCAGGAAGCACGACCGTCTGGTGTCCGACTGGGAGGACACCCTGACCCTGTGCGAAATGGCACAGGAGGAGGACGACGCCTCCCAGCTGCCGGAGGTGACCTCCGGCTATGAGACGCTGGAAAAGGAGATCAACGAGCGGCGTCTGGCGGCGCTTCTGTCCGGCGAGTACGATGCCAACAATGCTATCCTTACCTTCCACGCCGGAGCAGGCGGCACCGAGGCCCAGGACTGGACGGAGATGCTCTACCGGATGTATACCCGCTGGGCTGAGCGCCACGGCTACACTTATCAGCTTATGGACTACGAGGCCGGCGATGAGGCGGGCATCAAGTCCGCCACCATCCTCATCGAGGGGGAGAATGCCTACGGCTATCTGAAGAGTGAGAACGGTGTCCACCGTCTGGTGCGTGTTTCTCCCTTCGATGCCAATGCCCGCCGCCAGACCAGCTTCGCTGCGCTGGAGGTCATGCCGGAGCTGGATGACGACAGCGAGATCGAGATCCGTCCGGAGGACATCGAGATGCAGGCCTGCCGCTCCAGCGGTGCAGGCGGTCAGCACATCAACAAGACCTCCTCCGCCGTCCGTCTGACCCACCTGCCTACGGGCATCGTGGTGTTCTGCCAGACGGAGCGCAGCCAGTTCCAGAACCGGGACAACGCCATGAAGATGCTGCGGGCCAAGCTGGCGGAGTTGAAGCTGCAGCAGCACGCTGAGAAGATCAGCGACCTCAAGGGCGTACAGATGAAGATCGAGTGGGGCAGCCAGATCCGCTCCTATGTGTTCATGCCCTACACGCTGGCCAAGGACACCCGCACCGGCTATGAAATGGGCAACATTCAAGCCGTCATGGACGGCGATATCGACGGCTTCATCAATGCCTATCTGACCGCCGCCGCCAACGGCGAGATCAAGAAGTAAGGGATAGTCTTCCAGAAAAATAACCGCCCCCGCAGGTCACGACCTGCGGGGGCGGTTTCAGGTACAGAACTTACTCGCCCATGGGGGCGCCGCACTTGGGGCAGAACTTGCCGTCGGAGGACTCACCGCACACGGGGCAGACCTTCTGCTGGGTCTCCTCCCCAGCGGGCTGCTCCTGGCAGCTGCAAGGGCAGGACTCCCCTTCCTTCTTGGCGGCCTTGGCGGCCTCCAACTCACCGATGCGCTCCTTAGAGGCGATGACGGCGGCCACCACATCCTTCACGGCATCGGGGACCTCGCCCTCATACTCGGACACGAACCACTCACCGATGGCACGGTAATTCTTTTCCATTTCACGCTGCTCGGAGATGATCTCCATGCTGGCCTTGGCGGAATCCGAAACACTCTTCGCCTTCTCGGAGGCGACGCCCGCCAGATCCTTGGCCTTTTCCGCCGCTACGCCGGCGACGGCCTGTGCCTTCTTGCCCAGTTCTTCAAAAAATGCCATGTTCATGATCTCCTTTCATATACACGGGTGTGCTTGTATTATACCCCCGCACACTTTTGTTTGTCAATGGCGGTCGAGGGGCGGCAGCGGGCAAAAAATGTAAATTTTTTATGCTTGCGTCGCCGGTGGGAATCCGATATAATGAGGAAAAATTCCGTCAGGAGGGGAAGTTATGAACCGCATCAGCAAGGAGAACTACTACCTGAACATCGCCCAGACCGTTCTGGAGCGTGCCACCTGTCTGCGCCGGGTCTACGGCGCCATCATCGTCAAGAACGACGAGATCATTTCCACCGGCTACAACGGCTCCCCCCGTGGGCGGAAAAACTGCGTGGACATGGGCTTTTGCACACGGGAGGCCATGCAGGTGCCGAGGGGCGAGCGCTATGAGCTGTGCCGCAGCGTCCACGCCGAGGCCAACGCCATCATCTCCGCCAGCCGCCGGGACATGGTGGGCGGTACGCTGTATCTGGTGGGCCGCAATGCCCAGACCGGAGAGCTGCTGACGGACGCCACCTCCTGCCCCATGTGCCGCCGCATGGTCATCAATGCGGGGCTGGCCCGTGTGGTGATCCGCCGGACGCCGGAGGAGTTCACCGTGGTGGACGTGGAGGAATGGGTCCGCACCGACGATCTGGCTCTTCCGGAAAAAATATGACACCTGCCGGAGGGGAGCGGTGCTCCCCTCCGGTTTCTTTTTCCCCGTCTTTTCTTTTTTCCCGCCATGTGTTATACTGGGGAGCAATATCACCCGAAAGCGAGGAGACACCATGAACATCGGCCGCATCCATGTGGATTCCCGGCTGGTCCTGGCCCCTATGGCCGGGGTCACCGATCTGGCCTTCCGCCAGATCTGCCGGGAGCTGGGGGCAGGGCTTACCGTCACCGAGATGGTCAGCGCCAAGGCCCTGTGCTATCAGGACCGCAAGACCCGCAGTCTGCTGCGTCTGGGGCCGGGGGAGCATCCTGCCGGGGTGCAGATCTTCGGCAGCGACGCCGCCTGCATGGCGGAAGCCGCCTGCATGGCCGCCGAGCTGTCCGGCGCCGATTTCATTGACATCAACATGGGCTGTCCCGTGGGCAAGGTGGTCTCCAACGGTGACGGCTCCGCCCTGATGAAGGACCCGGAGCGGGCTGCACGCATTGCCGCGGCGGTGGTGAAGGCCTGCCCGGTGCCGGTGACGGTGAAAATGCGCCGTGGCTGGGACAAGGGCAGCATCAATGCCGTGGAGCTGGCCCGGATGCTGGAGCAGGCAGGGGTGTCGGCGGTGGCCGTCCACGGCCGCACCCGCACCCAGATGTACGCCGGACAGGCGGACTGGGTCACCATCCGTCAGGTAAAGCAGGCGGTGTCCATCCCCGTTATCGCCAACGGCGACGTGTTCTCGGCGGAGGATGCCGTGGCTATCCTCCACTTCACCGGCGCCGACGCCGCCATGATCGGCCGGGGCAGCTTCGGCAACCCATGGATCTTTCAGCAGGCCCAGGCGGCGCTGGAGGGCCGTCCCGTCCCGCCGCTGCCGCCGCTGGCGGAGCGCTGTGATGTGGCCGTGCGGCAGATCCGTCTGGCCGCCGAGGATAAAGGGGAGCATATCGCCATGCTGGAGGCCCGGAAGCAGTACGCATGGTATCTCAAGGGCGTCCCCCATGCCAACTATTATAAGGAACAGATCGTGCGGATGAACACGCTGGAGGATATGGAGCGCATCACCGCCGGCATCAAGAGGGACCTGAAATGACCGAGCAGCAGTGGATCGCCCGTGCCAGACACGGTGACGCAGACGCCTTCGAGCAGCTGGTGGTGGCCTACGAAGGGCCGGTGTACCGGCTGGCACTGCGGATGTGCGGCAGCGCCGAAGACGCCCGTGAGGTGACGCAGGACGCCTTTCTGGCGGCATGGCGTGGCCTGCCGGCTTTCCGGGGCGACAGCCGCTTTTCCTCATGGCTGTACCGGCTTACCACCAATGCCGCCATCGACTTCCTGCGTCGGAAAAAGCACCATCTGGGGAACCTCCCGCTGGAGGAGGCGCCGGAGCGGACGGATCCCCAGCAGCCGGAGCTTCTGGCGGAGCAGAGAGAGCAGCAGGAGGCCCTGCAAAGGGCGCTGGATCAGCTGTCACCGGAACACCGGCAGGTGCTGTTGCTGCGGGTGGTACAGCAGCTGAGCTACGACGAGATCTCACAGGCCCTGTCACTGGAGAGCGGCACGGTGAAATCCCGCATCAGCCGTGCCCGCCGCCAGCTGCGTGAAATTCTACTGCGGCAGGGGAACTTCTTTCCCGACGCTGCCGTCTTACCAAATGGAAAGGAGGGGTGAGTATGCACTGCAATCAGGAACAGATCGAGGCCCTGCTGGACGGGGAGCTGGTCGGCCCGGAACAAGACGCCGTACTCGCCCATCTGCGGGATTGTCCCGGCTGCCGCAGCTATTACCGGCAGCTGCTGGCTATGGAGCAGGCCCTGCGGGCCGATACCGATCCCGTCCTGGATGACCTGCTTCCGGATATCATGAACCGTGTCCACGCCACGCCCCAGCATCGACGGCGGTCGCCGTGGCTGCGGGCCGTCATGGGCATGGCGGCGTGTCTTGTGGTGGTGCTGGGCGTCTATCTGGTACGCTATCAGGTGGAGAAGGACAGCGACTCTCCCTTCAGCGGTATTTTGCCGGATTCCTCCGCCAACAACTCTGTGGGCGCCAACGAGGATACTTTCAGCGATGAGGTCACCCCCTCTGACGGCGGTCTGACCTTCGCCTCCGGCGGCACAGAGAGGCAGGAGCCTTCCGACCCGGCAGACTACGTTCTCATAGGCTGCCCGGAGCTGGCCCAGCAGGCCCGCCAGTGGCTGTCCCAGCAGGGGCTGGAGCCGGACGAGGACGGTGTCTATTCCCTCACTGCCCAGCAGGTACAGGATCTGAACGCCGCCGTGCCGGAGCTGGAGCTCCCCACGGATGATGCATTGCGCCTGCTGCTGGAGGACTGAGGCCTGCCTTGACGGGCCGGGCAAAATGCGCTACAATGACCCCAAAAGGGCTTTCCCACCTAAGTGCAAAAGGAGGTCATCCCATGACAGAACAGGAACTGTGCCGGGCCGCCATTGCCATGCTGGACCGTTCTTACAGCCCCTATTCCCATTTTCCCGTGGGTGCGGCGCTGGAGTGCAGTGACGGCACGGTGTTCACCGGCTGCAACATTGAAAACGCCGCCTACGGCCTCACCATCTGTGCCGAACGCACCGCCATCTTCAAGGCCATCAGTGAGGGCCATCGGGATTTCAAACGCATCGTCATCGCTGGGAAGAGCGAGGACTACTGCGTCCCCTGCGGCTCCTGCCGGCAGGTGATGCAGGAATTCGCCCCCCAGATGGAGGTCATCTGCCTCAACGACAAGGGGGAGGCCAAGCACTTCGCCCTGAAGGAGCTGCTGCCCTATGGCTTCGACGAGACGTGGCTGTGACCGCCGCCCTACAGGCGGCATAGGATAGACCACTCCCCTAAAAGGAGGTCTTTTCCGTGGCAGATACGCTGGATACCCTGCCGGCGGGCCGGTGGGCCGCCATCCGGGCTGTGACGCACTCCCAGCGTCAGCGGCTGCTGGAGCTGGGCTTCATCCCCGGCACGATCGTCCGGGCGGTGCAGATCAGTCCCTTGGGTGATCCGGTGGCCTATGAGGTGCTGGATGCCGTCATTGCCCTGCGCCGCTGTGACGCCCGGTGCATCCATATCACGGCACTGTAAGTGCTCATGCTGCACATGTTAAAAAGGAAGAGACGATGGAAACATCGTCTCTTCCTTTTTGTCTGCAGAGGGGGCTGTCTGCTGCCACCGGCGGCATATTTTTTGCCATCAGTTTTTCTTTTATGCCTCCGGCGGGTAACTTTCCTTCAGCAGCGAAAGAAAGTTACCAAAGAGCGCCAGCAGAAACCCATGGTTTCTGCCCTTCCTTCCCGGTGTGTAAGAGCTGCGGCATAGTTCCCGCCGAAGCAGGGAATTGACTTCCTTCTACTCACGCTGCCGCTTTATTGGGCGGTGGAAGGGGATTGCTGTTCTACCGTGGAGAACGGATTGCCACGGGGCTTTGCACCCTCGCAATGACGGGAAGCGGGGCGGCGTTTCGGCGGTTTCCACAATGACACCGTACAGCGGTAGACCCACATATCCCTTCGCCTGAGCGGGAGCAGGTCTGTTGCTGAGTCGATTCCCTTTATGGCCCATAACAAACGAAACTCTTGAGAGTAAAGGGAGTCCAGAGACCATTGGCCTCTGGCGGCTCTTTTGCCCACTTTTCCAGCTGCTGGGAAAAGTGGGCCGCCGGAGGCACGTTCTTTACGCAAAAGGGACTATTGAAAGAAAGCCACCTACCGGAGGCAAAAAGTAGGCTGTCGGAGACAGAAAAAAGGGCTGCTAGTAGAAAGGCACCCGCCGGAGGCAAAACAGTGACTCATCGGAGGCAGCCAAACAAGGCGAAATAAAATCCCAGCCGGGCGGTGCTGCACACCGTCCGGCTGGGGGCATCTCACTTCTCCCGGTGCTTGCGCTCCCGGTAGATCGGCTCCGGCGTGCGGATCACCACCTGAGTATCCTCCGCCACCGAATCCGTCAGGAATGCGTTGCCGCCCACCACGGCGTGATCCCCGATGGTGGTCTCACCGCCCAGAATGGAGGCCCCGGAGTAGATGGTCACGTCGCTGCCCACGGTGGGATGCCGCTTCCCCGGTAGGCTGGCGTGGCCCTTCCGGGGGGACAATGCCCCCAGCGTCACTCCCTGATACAGCTTCACATTCTCCCCGATGACCGTGGTCTCGCCCACCACGATGCCGGTGCCGTGATCGATGAAGAAGTGGGCGCCGATCTGTGCGCCGGGGTGAATATCGATGCCCGTGCGGCTGTGGGCGTACTCACTCATGATCCGGGGGATCATGGGAATCTGGCGCAGATACAGCTCATGGGCCACCCGGTATACGAAAATGGCAAACAGCCCCGGATAGGCGAACAAAATCTCCTCCTTGGAGGCCGCCGCCGGGTCGGATTCAAAGGTGGCGTCCAGATCCGTCAGCAGCAGCCGCTGCACGCCGGGCAGGGCCTCCACCACCTCACGGGCCAGCACCGACGCCCGCTGCTCCTGCTCCTCCGGCAGGGCCAAAGCGATCTGCCGGGCCAGCTGGCCCTCGATGCGCTCCAGCAGCAGCGCCGTGTAGTCCTCCACCGGAAGGGTCATCAGCTCCGGGTCGCCGTAGTAGGCCGGAAAGACCAGTCGCCGGATCTCCTTCAGCAGTCCGATCACTGCCCCCTTGTCCGGCAGCCGCAGGCCCTTGCCGTACATGGGAACGGGGCTGCGCTGCATATTCTCCGCCATGGACCGGGCTGCCGCCCGGATGTGCTCTTCATACATGGGATGTCTCCTCCTGTCCCGCCCCCGCAGGGGCCGTCTATCCTATGTTCCCTCCCGGTGTCAGGATACACCGGCCGGAATCTTTTCCTCCTTTTGGGGGCGGCTGCCGTCAAAGGGGGTCTCCAGCTGGCTCAGGTCCCGGAGGTAGCCCTTGAAATCGCTGTAAAACGCCGCATACTCATATCCGGTGCAGATGCGCTCGTCCATCACCACGCCGATGGGCATCACCTTCCGGGTCAGGTCTCCGCCCATGTAGTCCGGCACGGGCTTGCCCATGCACACGAACACGCTGGTGGTACCGAACTCGTAGCAGTGGTGATGGATATAGCTGGTCTTGATGGAGGCCAGATTGGTGATGAACATACTGGTGTGGAAGGGCGACAGGTCGATGATCTTCCGGGGCAGCAGCCCGTGCTTGTCCAGATGATACGCCAGCCACACCACGAACTTTGGCAGCCCCGGCACGGAGAACATGAACCGTGCGAACTTGTCGGTGCTGTTGGACTGGTGCTCATGCTGGTTGGCGGCAATAACCTCCCGAATTTTCCTGTCAATGGAGAAAATATCGTCCGACGGCTCCAAATACACTTTCAGCGCTGTCTCGTTGACCACCCCGTCGGATTGCTTCTTGAGAATGACGAAGGAGACGCAGAAGTGGTTGCGCCGATAAATTTTTCCGTTCATCACGAAGTAGTTCAGCTTTGGATTATCCAGCACCGCCCGGTAGTAGGCGGCGATGATGACACTCATGTGGTTCAAGCGTACGCCCTCCCGCCGCCAATGGCGGATGTAGGCCTTTACAGCCTCCTCGTCGATGTTCTCGGTGATGGAGTTCCACGCATCGTAGCGCTTGGGCATGATGTAGGGGATGGCCGCCACCAGCGGCGGCAGGTCTTTCACTCTGGTTCCGTCAGGTCTCATGATGCTTTTTCCTCATTCCTATGCAGATGCAGTCATTATACGCCCTCCCGCCATCCATTGCAACCGTTTTCCCATTCCTTTGCCCCGCAAAAAGCCCGCTGCGGCCGCACTTTCTGCTTGTCCTTTTCCGGCGAATTTGTTATAATAGTTGATTATAGTAGTATGCGGAAGGGAGCGCTGGCAGATGAAGTTTTCCAAATGGCATATCGCCCCAGCGGAGGAAGCGGATATCCGCCGTCTCGGCGAGGCTGGCTATCCCCAGCTGGTGTCGCAGGTGCTGGCGGCACGGGGCATCTCCACGGCGGAGGAGGCCGCCGCCTTTCTGGAGCGGGGCCGGGATCTGACCTGCTCCCCCTTCCTGATGAAGGACATGGACCGGGCGGTGGAGTGCATCAGCCGAGCCATCAGGCAGGGTCGCCGCATGGCGGTGTTCGGGGATTACGACGTGGACGGCATCACCGCCACGGTGATCCTGGTGGATTACCTGAAAAGCCGGGGCGTCGATGTGCTGCACTATATTCCTCGCCGCATCGAGGACGGCTACGGGCTGGGGCAGGACGCCATCCGCTCCCTCCATGAGCAGGGGGTAGAGCTGCTCATCACCGTGGACTGCGGCATCACCGGGGTGGAGGAGGTGGACTTCGCCGCCTCTCTGGGCATGGATGTGGTCATCACCGATCACCACGAGTGCAAGGACACCCTGCCACGGGCCGCGGCGGTGGTGGACCCCCACCGGCCGGACTGCGCCTATCCCTTCCCCTATCTGGCGGGCTGCGGCGTGGCGCTGAAGCTGGTGCTGGCGCTGGGCGGCGAGAGCCGGGAGGAGGCCCTTTTCTCCCGCTACTGCACCTTGGCCGCCATCGGCACCATTGCCGATGTGATGCCCATGTCCGGGGAGAACCGCATCATCGTCTCCCGTGGCTTGGAGTGCATCACCCAGTCGGACTTCATCGGCCTCCACGCCCTGCTGCAGGAGGCAGGTCTCATGGATAAGGCCATCACCTCCGTGCAGGTGGGCTTCGTGCTGGCCCCCCGCATCAACGCCGCCGGCCGCATGGGGGCAGCGGACAAGGCCGCCGACCTCCTGCTGTGTCAGGACCCGGCGGAGGCCGCCCGGTTGGCCCGTGAGCTGTGCGCCCTGAACCGGGAGCGTCAGGCGGTGGAGCAGACCATCTATGCCCAGGCAGTGGAACAGATCGACCATCTGCCGCTGCAGGAGCGCAGCGCTCTGGTGCTGGCCTCCGACACGTGGCACCAAGGGGTGGTGGGCATCGTGGCCTCCCGCCTGTCGGAAAAATACGCCTGTCCCAGCTTTATGATCCACTTAAGCGGCACCGTGGGCAAGGGCTCCTGCCGCAGCTGGGGCGGCTTCAACCTTTTCGCCGCTCTGGAGCGCTGCTCCGACCTCCTGCTGGATTTCGGCGGTCACGAGCTGGCGGCGGGCTTCACCATCGATGTCGCCAATATCCCCGCCTTCCGCCAGCGGATGAACCAGCTGGTGCGGGAATATCAGGGCGGCGGAGCGCCGGAGGTATGTCTGGAGATCGATGCCGCCCTCACCTGTCCCAGCCGTGTCACCCTGACGGAGGTGGAGGCTCTGGGGATGCTGGAGCCCTACGGCGCCGGCAATAACCGCCCTCTCTTCTGCCTGATGGGCGCCACGCTGGAGCGGCTGCAGAGCGTGGGCCAGAATCGCCACCTGAAGCTGCGGCTCAGCAAGGGCAGCAGCCAGTTCGACGGTATTTTCTTCTCCGTCTCCCCCGACACCTGTCCCGTTGCGGCGGGCAGCCGGGTGGATGCGGCCTTTTATCTGCAGATCAACGAATTTCGGGGCAACCGCACGGTACAGCTGCAAATGGTGGACATCCGCCCGTCCCTCACCGTCAGTACACGGGAGGATGAGTGCCTGCACCTGTTGGAGCGCTGTCTGCGGGGCGATCGGCTCCTGCCCAAGGAGGCGGTCCACCTGCTGCCATCCCGCAGCCAGTGCGTGCAGCTGTGGCGGGCGCTGGAGCACACCGTCCCCCCGGAGGGACTCACCGCCTGCTACCTGCCGCTGCTGCGGGAGCTGTCCGCCCGGCTGGAGGGGGCCGACCCCTTCCTTCGGACTGCCTTCTGTCTGGAGGTGTTCCGGGAACGGCAGCTGCTGACCCTCCGGCAAGAGGGCGACACCATTTCCATCACACTCACCGGCCAGGGGAAACACGTCCGCTTGGAGGAATCCGGTTACTTACAGGGCCTGCATGAGGTCATGCAGCCCAAACGGGGAGGCGATCACCATGACTGATACCCAGCATACCACCGCACCGGCGTCTCTGGTGCCGGAGATCCGCCCGGAGGTCTGGGCTGATCTGGAGCAGCGCTACCGCAAGCTGGAGGACACCGTCCGCCACTATAACCCCAGCGCCAACTTCCAGCAGATCCGGGCCGCCTTCGAGTTCGCCGCCAAGGCCCACGGAGCGCAGATGCGGAAGGACGGCTCTCCCTTCATCACCCACCCGCTGGCGGTGGCCCAGATCGTGGCGGAGGAGCTGCATCTGGATTCCGAGTCCATCGAGGCGGCTCTCCTCCACGACACCATCGAGGATACCTCCGCCACCCACGAGGACATCTCCCGGCTCTTCTCTCCCACAGTGGCGGATCTGGTGGAGGGCGTCAGCAAGCTGACCCGTGTCCACTATACCTCCAAGGAGGAGGAGCAGATGGAGAACCTCCGGAAGATGCTCATGGCCATGAGCAAAGATATCCGGGTGATCCTCATCAAAATCTCCGACCGGCTCCACAATATGCGTACCATGGAGTACCAGACCCCGGAGAAGCAGAAGCAGAAGTCCTTCGAGACCATGGAGATCTATGCCCCCATTGCCCACCGGCTGGGAATGCAGAAGATGAAGTGGGAGTTGGAGGATCTGAGCCTGAAATATCTGGACCCCATCAGCTACCGGGAGATCGTGGAGGCTCTGAATGAAAAGGCCGCTCAGTATGACGGCTTCATGTCCTCCATCCACGACCAGATCACCCGCCGCCTGCGGGAGGCCCACATCGACGGCTACGTCTATGGCCGCATGAAGCACCCCTACTCCATCTACCGCAAGATGTATACCCAGAACAAGTCTCTGGACGATGTATACGACCTCTTCGCCTTCCGGGTCATTGTGGACACGGTGTCCGACTGCTACAATGTGCTGGGCATCATCCACGACCTGTATAAGCCCATTCTGGGCCGCTTCAAGGACTATATCGGCACGCCCAAGCCCAATATGTACCAGAGCCTCCACACCACCGTGGTGGGCCAGAACGGTATCCCCTTCGAGGTGCAGATCCGCACCCGTGAGATGCACGAGGTGGCCGAATACGGCATCGCCGCCCACTGGAAGTACAAGCAGAACGGTCAGGGGGCCGGAGACGAGGGCCGCTATGAGTGGGTCCGCCGTCTGCTGGAGAATCAGGAGGGCGCCGACGCCGAGGACTTCATCCACTCCCTGAAGGTGGATATGTTTGCCGACGAGGTGTTCGTGTTCACCCCCCGTGGCGACGTCATCAACCTCCCCGCCGGAGCCACGCCCATCGACTTCGCCTATAACATCCACTCCGCCGTGGGCAACCACATGGTGGGGGCCAAGGTCAACGGCCGTCTGGTCCCCTTTGATACCCGCCTGAAAAACGGCGACATCGTGGAGGTGGTCACCTCCCAGTCCGCCCACGGCCCAAGCCGGGACTGGGTGAAGATCGCCCGTTCCAGCAACGCCCGCTCCAAGATACGCCAGTGGTTCAAACGGGAGCGCCGGGACGAGAACATCGTCAACGGCCGCTCCTCCTTCGAGTCGGAGCTGAAGCGCTGCGGCGTCACTCTGAAGGAGCTGACGGCGGAGGAAAACCTCCCCGTCATCCTGAAAAAGCTCTCCTTCAAGAGTCTGGACGATATGTACGCCGCCATTGGCTACGGCGGCGTCACCAGCCTGAAGCTCATCGGCCGTCTGCGGGAGGACATCCAGCGCATCCTGCACCAGCATCAGGCAGAGCGTCAGGCGGAGGTGCCGGTGGAGGGCCAGCCGGAGGTGACCCGCCCCGCCGTCCCCGTCCGGGAACACAGCGAGCAGGGCATCGTGGTGCAGGGTCTCAGCAACTGTCTGGTGAAGTTCTCCAAGTGCTGCTCTCCTGTCCCCGGCGACGAGATCGTGGGCTTTATCACCCGTGGCTACGGTGTTTCTGTCCACCGGAAGGACTGCCCCAACGCCGACCCCGCCCGCCGTCCGCCGGAGGAGGCGGGTCGCTGGATCAAGGTCTCCTGGGGTGGCAAAACACGGGAATCCTACCGCACCAATTTGCAGGTGGTGTCCAAGGATCGGCCCAATCTGCTGGTGGATATCTCCACCATCCTCTCCGCCGCCAAGGTCCACGTATCCTCTCTCAACGCCCGCTCCACCGCCGACGGCTTCGCTCTGATCTCTCTGGCCGTGGATGTATCCGACAGCCAGCAGCTGCAGGCTGTCATGCGCCGGCTGGAGCAGATCTCCGGTGTCATGCGTGTTACCCGCCCCGCCGGGTGATAAATGCGCCTCCGGCGCCACACTTTTCCGATAGCTGGCAAAGTGTGCAAAAGCGCATATGGTCGTGTCTACCGATCTCCAGCCACATTGCGACGTGAAAATCGGTTGACACTCCCTCGAAATCGCTCCAACTCATCAAAATCATCGCATATATTGTCGAAAAAGGAGACTATATTCCATGAGAGCTGTACTGACACGGGTAAAAAGTGCCTCCGTTGCCGTGGACGGCAAGACCATCGGCCAGATCGGACAGGGCTTTCTGATCCTGCTGGGCATCACCCATGAGGACACCGAGGCCCAAGCCGTGAAGCTGGTGGACAAGCTAGTGGGCCTGCGTATTTTTGAGGACGAGGACGGCAAGATGAACCGTGGTCTGGAGACGGTGGGCGGCGAAATTCTGGTGGTATCTCAGTTCACCCTTTACGGCAACTGCCGCAAGGGCCGCCGTCCGGACTTTCTGGCCGCCGCCCGGCCGGAGGTGGCCATCCCCCTGTATGAAAAATTCGTGGCTCTGTGCCGGGAAAAGGGCTTCCACACCGAGACCGGCGAATTCGGCGCCGATATGCTGGTCCAATCCGTCAACGACGGCCCCCTGACCCTGATCGTAGACACCGACCAGCTCTCCAGCTGACCAATATGCTCCATCGGCGGAGTATATCCTGGCTCTGCTTGGCTGTTTTTTCTCTATGCGATCCCCACGCTATCTTCTACACGACCATTCACATCCCAGCGATGCTTGATAAAGGAGAATATCCCATGAAAATCGATTCCATCCGGGTGGGCTTTATTTCCACCAACTGCTATCTGCTGTGCGACGAGGAGACCGGGGTCTGCGCCCTCATCGATCCCGGTGACAAGCCGGAGCAGGTGGCCGACATGGTCAGCCGCTCCGGCTGCCGTCTGGAGTACATCCTGCTGACCCACGGTCACTTTGACCACACCACCGCCGCCCGGCCCCTTCTGGAGAAGTACCCCGATGTGCCGGTGTACATCCACGAGAAGGACGTCACCGACCAGCCGCCCAAGCACATGGATATGATGTTCTCCCGCCTGCCGGAGCACAACCAGCGCTACTACAAGGAGGGGGACACCCTGACGCTGGGCAGCCTCACCATCCGTGTCATGGAGACGCCGGGCCACACCCAGGGTTCCGTATGTCTGCTGGTGGGAGATGTGATGTTCTCCGGTGACACCCTGTTCCGTGGCTCCTGTGGCCGCACGGACTTCGCCGGCGGCGACCCCAAGGCCATGCTGGCCTCGCTGGACCGGCTGGCGGCGCTGCCCGGCAACTACAAGGTCTATCCCGGCCATGAGGGGGCCACGGAGCTGGACTATGAGCGCCGGGTGAACCCCTTTATGACCCGGCGGCTCTCCCTGTGACGGAGGGGTGCCATGAAGCTGATCTTTCGTGGTCACGAGGACCGGTACGCCGTGGAGCAGAGTCTGCTGGCTTTTTTCCCGGAGGAACGGCCGGTCTATGAGCCGGCGGAGGATGGGGAGGATCATGCGCTGGTGACGCTGAGCCGCTCCCCCCGCTATAACACCGCCGTCACCACCATCACCTACCACGGCCGGACGGCCCGTGGCATCTCCCGGACCGCCGTGGACCCGCAGCTGGCGGAGTATGAGGCGGAGCGCCTTCGCCAGAAGGCGGTGAAGCTAAGCTTCTTCAAGGCGGCACGGGAGATCACCGGCATCACCCCCAGCTGGGGGGCGCTGACGGGCATCCGCCCCGGCAAGCTGGCCTCCCGGATGCTGGAGGAGGGCATGACGGAGCGGCAGGTGGACCGGGTCCTGCGGGACACCTACTTCGTCTCGCCGGAGCGCCGCCGCCTGTGTATCGAGACGGCGGAGGCCTCCCGCAGAGCCAAGGCGGACCTGCGCCCGGAGGATATCTCCCTGTATGTGGGCATCCCCTTCTGTCCCACCCGCTGCGCCTATTGCAGCTTTGTGTCCCAGTCCGTGGAGCGGACGCTGGGGCTGGTGGAGCCGTATCTGGAGGTGCTGCACCGGGAGATCACCGACGCCGCCCGAATGGTGCAGGAGGCGGGGCTGCACATCAAGTCCTTCTACATGGGGGGCGGCACTCCCACCACGCTCTCTGCCGATCAGATGGACCGGCTGCTGACCCACCTGAACCGCAGCTTCGATCTGTCGGGCTGCGTGGAATACTGCATTGAGGCCGGACGGCCGGACACCATCGACCGGGAGAAGCTGCAGGTGCTGCTGGATCACGGCGTAGACCGCATCAGCGTTAATCCTCAGTCGCTGGAGGATCACGTCCTCACCGCCATCGGCCGCCGCCATACGGCCCGTGACGTGGAGGAGGCCATGGCACTGGCCACCGGCATGGGCTTTCCCCATGTGAACATGGATCTGATCGCCGGACTGCCGGAGGACACGCCGGAGGGCTTCCGGCGGACGCTGGACAAGTGCCTGTCCTACGGGGCCGACAACATCACCGTCCATACCCTGAGCCTGAAAAAGGGAAGCCGCATTTTGCTGGAGAACTTCACCATCCCCTCGGCGGAGGCGGTGGGCGAGATGCTGGACTACGCCAACGCCGCCCTCCGGCAGGCGGACTTCCACCCCTACTACCTGTACCGGCAAAAATATATGTCCGGCAGCTTTGAAAACACCGGATGGTGCATATCCGGAGCCGAGGGGCTGTATAATATCTACATCATGGAGGAGCTGCACAGCATCCTCTCGCTGGGGGCCGGTGGGTCCACCAAGATGGTGGACCCGGTGCATCAGCGCATCGAGCGGGTATTTCACACCAAGTACCCCACGGAATACATCCAGAGAAGCGAAAAGCTGGAGGAAAATCTCTCCGCCTTCCGTCAATTCCATGAGAACATGAGGGGATGAGCATCCCCGGACGGGAGGGTACATGGGCTTTCTGGGGGGTGCCGCCCTGCTGACGGCGGCGGTAGCGGTCAGCAAGCTGCTGGGGGCCTTGTATAAGATCCCACTGGGCAACCTGCTGGGGAGTCGGGGCATGGGCTGCTTTCAGGTGGCCTACAACGTCTATGGCGTGCTGTTGACCCTCTCCACCGCCGGTCTGCCGCTGGCCATGAGCCGCCTCATCGCCCAGAGCAGGGGCAGACCCCGGCGGCAGCGGCGCATTTTCCATGTGGCGCTGGCGTTATTTCTGGCGCTGGGGCTGGTGGGCAGCGGTGTGATGCTGACCTTTCCCCGGCAGCTGTCGGGCCTGCTGCACAATGAGCTGGCGGCCCCCTCCATCCGGGTACTGGCCCCGGCGCTGCTGGCGGTGTGTCTGCTGTCCGCCATCCGGGGCTACACCCAAGGGCAGGGGCAGATGCTGCCCACCGCCGTCAGTCAGGTGGTGGAATCCGCCGGGAAGCTGGTGGTGGGGCTGGGCCTTACGTGGTATCTCCTGACTGTCCGGGGCGTCTCCCCGGAGATCGGGGCCGCCGGGGCCATGGCAGGTGTGACCGCAGGCTCACTGCTGGCGCTGCTGGTTCTGGCCCTGCGGTGGCTGCCCTCCTGCATGGGCAGCGACGCTCCGCCTTCCCGGCGGGAGGTGCTGGGTCAGCTGCTGAAGATCGGCGTTCCCATTACGCTGGGGGCCGGAGGCATGAGCTTCATCACCCTGCTGGATCAGTCCGTGGCCATGGATGCCCTCCAGAGCCGGTTGGGTCTGGGGCTGGAGGAGGCCAACCGGCAATACGGGGAGTACGCCTTCGCCCTGACACTGTTCTCCCTGCCGCCCTCCTTTCTCTATCCCATCAGCGTCAGTCTGGTGCCGGCCATCAGCGGAGCGCTGGGACAGGGCGACCGGCGGACGGCCCGCCGCCACACCCGCACCGCCCTGCGGATGGCGCTGCTGCTGGCGCTGCCGTCGGGGATAGGGCTGTCCGTTCTGGCAGGGCCTGTCCTGCGGCTGCTGTACCCCGCTCAGGTGCAGACCGCCGCTGCCGCCGCCCATCACCTGCGGGTGCTGGGGCTGGCTGCCGTGTGCGTGTGCCTGATGGTGGTCTCCGGCGGTATTTTGCAGGCATGGGGCCACGAGCACATCCCGGTGGTAACGCTGCTCACCGGCGGGGCGGTGAAGATCGCTGTCAGCTACCGGCTGGTGTCGGACCCCGCCTGGGGCATCCGGGGCGCCGCCGTGGGAACACTGCTCTGCTATGCGCTTATTGCGGGGATGAACCTACTGGCGGTGGGACGCACCACTGGGATAGTCTTTCGCTGGGGCGTTCCTCTCCGGACGCTGGTGGCAGTGGGGGCCATGGCGGTGACGGCCTCCGGCTTTTATCGGATGCTGGTACACCGGGCTTCCCTGCCGCTGGCCGTGCTGGGAGCCGTAGCGGCAGCCGCTGCGGTGTACGGCGGTCTCGTCCTGCTGCTGGGGGCAGTGCGCCGAGAGGAGCTGTGTGCCGTTTTTGCCGCCAAAAAGCGGCGAAAACCATCTGGATTTTTTTAAGGATTTCTCACAAATGACGAAAAGTCTTGCAATAGGAGCGTAAATATGATAGATTTTGAGAGGAAGGAGCATTACGGTCTTTCGGATCTGCTGCGCATCGTGGCGTTGCTGCGGTCAGAGGACGGCTGTCCGTGGGATCGAGTGCAGACCCATGCCTCCCTGCGGCGCAGTCTGCTGGAGGAGGCCTATGAGGCCGCCGAGGCCATCGACCGGGAGGACCCTGCCCTGCTGAAGGAGGAGCTGGGGGATCTGCTGCTGCAGGTGGTATTCCATGCCGATATTGAGCGGCAGGCCGGCGATTTCACCATGGACGATGTGGCCGACGGTGAGGTTCGCAAGATGCTCTTCCGGCATCCCCATGTGTTCGGGGGACAGGAGACGGTGCAGGACGCCGATACGGTGCTGGAGGGCTGGGAGGCCATCAAGCGCCGGGAGAAGGGCCAGCAGACCACCGCTCAGGCGCTGGATGCCGTGGCCCGGAGCCTGCCGGGACTGTGGCGGGCGGAGAAGCTCCAGAGCAAGGCCGCCCGTGACGGGTTCGACTGGCCGGACATCTCCGGGGCGCTGGACAAGCTGGACGAGGAGGTATCCGAGCTGCACCGGGCCGCCGCCGGAGACGGCGACGTGACGGAGGAGCTGGGAGATGTGCTCTTTGCCGCCGTGAAGGTGGGGCGCTTTGTCGGGGTGGACCCGGAGGTCGCCATCCACGGCACCTGTGAGAAATTCATCCGCCGCTACCGGGCGGTGGAGGAAGGGGCAGCCGCCATGGGGAGATCCGTGGATCAACTGCCGCTGGAGACGCTGGAGGCCCTGTGGGTCGAGGCCAAGCGATCTTAATGCGATGGATATCGTTTTAGGATATAGACGTACCAAAGAAACATTTTTTAGGAGGAATCACCATGAATAAAACCGAACTGATCGCCGCTGCCGCCGAGAAGGCCGGCCTGTCCAAGAAGGACACCGAGGCTGTCATCACCGCTACTCTGGCTTCCATCACCGAGGCCCTGCAGAACGACGACAAGGTCCAGCTGGTGGGCTTTGGCTCCTTCGAGGTGAAGAAGCGCGCCGCCCGCACCGGCCTGAATCCCCGGACCAAGGAGACCATCGAGATCCCCGCTTCCGCTGTTCCCACCTTCAAGGCCGGCAAGGCTCTGAAGGACGCCGTTGCGAAGTAAGGTTTTATATGGTTTCGGTCGGTGTGCTGCGGCACACCGACCTTTTCATGAAAGGAGCGACGTTTCATGCGTCTGGACAAATATCTGAAGGTTTCCCGGCTCATCAAGCGCCGCACCGTGGCCAATGAGGCCTGCGACAATGAGCGTGTCATGGTCAATGGCCGGGTGCAGCGGGCCTCCTACGACGTGAAGCCCGGCGACCGCATCGCCATCCGCTTCGGCCAGCGGACGCTGGAGGTGGAGGTGCTCACCGTGGCGGACAATGTGGGTAAGGCCGAGGCCGCCGCCATGTACCGGGAGATCATGGACAGCCCGTCATAACCGAAGAGTCCCTTTCATACACATATCGTAGTATGTATGTGTATGAAAGGAGCTTTTTTATGGCATATGAGATCACCGGCGCTCCCCTGCACCACCGGCTGGAGCTGGATGGCCGGGAGCGTCTGACGGTATCCGGAGTGGAGGACGTGGCCCGATTCGACGAGACGTGCATCGTCATGTCCACCTGCGTGGGGGAGCTGGTGGTCACTGGCGAGGGGCTGCACATCGGGAAGCTCACGCTGGACGGCGGAGAGCTCCATGTGGATGGCCACATCGACTCCGTCAGCTATGAGGAGCCTGCCGCAGGGCGCACCTCCCTGCTGTCCCGGCTGTTCGGCTGAGGGAATGGAGAACTATGTCTCCGCCCAGCTGCTGCTGTTGGGGCAGGCGGCTCTGCTGGGGATGCTGGGTGGGGTGGTCTATGATCTGCTGCGGCCCCTGCGGCGGGGTCGGCTGATCCACCTGACGGATGCCCTGTTCACCGGGGGCGGGCTGGTGCTGATGGTGTGGTTCCTGACGGCGGTGAGCCAGGGCGAGGCACGGCTCTTTTTGCTGCTGGGAGCCTGCGGCGGAGCGGGGCTGTATTTTCTGCTGCTGGCACCGCTGCTGCGGCCGCTGTGGGACTTTTGGGCCGCCGCTGCCGCCGCCTTTGGACGGCTGCTGGCACTTCCGCTGCACTTTGGTGTAAAGTTGGCGAAAAAAATCGGGAATTCCCTGAAAAAACACTTTCTTTTTTGGAAAAAATACGCTACAATGAAACAGTATCGGTGGGAGTATCCCCCATCTGCAAGGCGCAGGAAAGGAGACCGCTATGGCACGGAAGAAAAACACAAAAAAACGCCGGAGCGGTCTGCTGGGCGCACTGGTGCTGCTGATCCTGCTGGGCGTGATGGCCTATAAGCTGGTGGAAGTCTATGGTGACCTCTCCGCCGCCAAGGAGCAGGAGGCACGGCTCCGCACTCAGGTGGAGCAGAAGGAGGAGGAGAACAACTCCCTGAAGGATGCGCTGTCCCACGCCAACGACCCGGACTACATTCTGGGGCTGGCCCGTGACCGGCTGGGGCTGGCGGAGGACGGCGAGCGCATCTTTCCGGACGTGAACAACTGAGCATCCCCATTTCAACACCGAAGGGAGTCAATAGAGAAGTATATGGAACTGGCGGTTGGGACGATCATCAGCGGGAAAGTCACCGCAATCACCAAATTCGGCGCATTCGTGAGCCTACCCGGCGGGAAGTCCGGTTTGGTCCACATATCAGAGGTGGCCGCTGCCTTTGTCAGCGACGTCCACGACTACCTCGCCGAGGGGCAGGAGGTCACCGTGAAGATCCTCTCCGTCTCCCCGGAGGGGAAAATCAATCTGTCCATCAAGCAGGCCCAACCCCAGCAGGAACGCCCGCAGCCGGCCCGATCGGCCCGGCCCCAGGGCGGTCGTCCCGGTCCCCGCAGCGGCGGGCGGTCTCCCCGTCCGGCACAGGCCACAGTGGCCATGCAGCCCCCGGCGGAGCCGTCCTTCGAGGACAAGCTGAAGCAGTTCATGACCCAGTCCGACAGCAAACAGTCGGAGCTGAACCGCTATATGGCGGGGAAGCGGGGCAGCGGACGCAGGAGAAGATAATTGAAAATAGGCAGGCAGAAGCGTAAGGCTTCTGCCTGCCTATTTTTTGGGGGCGAGTTTTGCCGGTGCCACATCCTCCGTGCGAAAACGGCGCTCTATGATCGGGCAACATTGTCATCCATGGTAAACCCACAGCGCAAACAATTACGCAGCGCAACCGGGGCGGTCACGCTGCGTAATCGGGATAAATTACAGGTTTTCAGTCAGCTCCTCGCTGAGCTTCACGGCGCCATACAGATTCTTGGCGCTGCAGCCCGCCCGGCCGCCGCCGGCGCAGGCGCAAGCACAGGCACAGGCACAGCTGGAGGCGCAGGCGCAATGGCTGCTGCCTCCGCCGAAGCCACCGCCTCCAAAACCGCCGCCACGCTTTCCGCCGCCGAAGCCGCTGCTGCGGGGCGGGGCGGGCTTATGCTTGGTACCCACGGAGCCGGGACGGGGATGGCGGCCATCCGGGCCGGCGGGATACCACAGGCCGTGGACGAATACGTAGCGGGTGCCGAAGCCGCCGGCATAGCCGTCGTAGACGGCGGCCCGGACCACGAAGAAGATCACCAGAACGAATATCACGAATATGGTGAATACCCAGTTATCGGAATCGTCATAGGAGTCGTCGCCCCGGCTGTTATCCGGCAGATTATCCCGGCTGTTCTCCCAATACAGGGTGGAGGGCCAGCTGGCATATTCCACGGTGAAGTTCAGTCGATCCCCCGGCTCCATATTGTTGGCAGTAAGCACATGGTCTCCGCCGGTCTGGCCGTCGGAGCCAACGCCCGCCACGGAGGCTGGGTCGTGCCACGTCAGGGTCATGACGTCCACCGGGGCTTCGTTGAACCAGCCGGGGGTATAGTCATAGGATACGGCCCCGCTGTCGCTGAGGGTATACATATATTCCTGCACCCAGCGGAAGGCAAAGTGGAAGGTCTCGTTGGCATCGTAGGACTGGGTAAAGTCGATGTAGGCGAGGCTGTTGTCGTGATCGATGCTCTGGATGTTGTCGGTGAGGGCCGTCATCTCCCGGATGGAGCCGTTTGGGATGCCGATCTTGGCCCCGCCCTGCTGGGAGTTGGTGGCAGGCAGATCCTCCAGAGGCTTCCAGTCCAGCGTCACCTGGATCGCCAAGCTTCCGTCCTCGGTGTTGGGAGTGACATCCACCTGATAGTTGACGATCTCGTCGTAGATCTTGTCGGCGTGGGCGGTGCGGGCCGTCAAGGGCAGCAGGCAGGCCGCCAGCAGCAGACACAGCAGCGCCCGGCAAATGGTCTTTTTCATGGTCAGCACCCCTCTCTGTTTCCCTCGCCCAGCTGGCAGATATGCTCCAGCTTGGCACTCTTGGCCCGGATGGCCCGACAGGTCTCGCCGTCCCAGATGGTGGACCAGTCGTCGGTGAGGAGGTTCCCCAGCGTGGTGCCGCCCAGCCAGCTCTGGCAGGGGACCACCTGTCCGCCGGGCGTGACGGCCATGTTGCTCAGGCAGGCCCCGCAGCTGGGGATCAGGTGCAGGCCAAGGCTCCGGAGCGTTTCCTCCGGCAGCCAGCCGGGACTGGTGAAGTCGATCTCCATGCCCAGCTCCTCCGCTGTCTCCACGGCCTGACGCAGCACGGCAGTCAGCTCCTCCGGCGTCAGGCGGGTGGCCTGGCTGGCCTCCGTCTCGGCACCTCCGGAGGGAATGAGCCCGGAGCAGGTGACGTATCGCACTCCCAGCTCATGCACGAAGCGGAGGGTAGCGGCATAATCCCGATTCAGGCTGCACAGCGGCGTGTTCACCGACGTCATCAGGCCCGCCGCCACAGCGTTGCGGATACCCTGCACCGTGTCATCGAAGCCCGGTGCGCCCACCAGCGTATTGTGGACGGCGGCATCGGCGCTGTACAGCGTCACCTGCACGCTGTCAAGGCTTGCCTCATACAGCCGGCGGCACAGCTCCGGCGTCAGCAGACGACCGTTGGTGTTGAGACGGGTCACGAACCACTGGGCGGTCTCCACCAATTCCACCAGATCCGCCCGGAGGGTGGGTTCTCCGCCGGTGAAGGTCACCTGCGGGATATTGGCGCGGCGCAGGCGCTCCAGCGCCTCCTTCCACTGAGCGGTGGTCAGTTCCCGGCTCTCGCCCATGGGCTGTCCGGCGGCGTAGCAGTGGAGACACTTCTGGTTGCAGTGCCATGCGCCGTCCCGCGTCATGGCGCTGACCATCAGGTCCATGCGGTGGGGTGCCGACATATAGGGGGCATAGTCCCCCAGACTTAGGGTTCCTACCTCCACCGGCGGCTCCTGCCCCCGTGCGATGGCGATGAGGCTCTCCATCAGCAGAGCAAGGTCCTCCCGAAGCTGCTCCGGCTTGGTCCGGGGGTAAACGCTGCGGGTGGCCGTCACGGCCCCCTCCGCCAGGCGCTCCCAATCCGCCTGCTCCACCTCACGGTCCGGAGCGTTGTCCCCCTCTGTGAAGAAGTGCTCCAAGGCCGCCATGAAGTTGGCCAGCAGAATGGCCCAGCTGAGATTCAGCGGGATCAGTTTGGCCCCGTTCAGCAGTAGAAGGAAGGGTTCGTCCTTCCCCTCCGCCCGTGGCGGGATCATGTGCAGCCGCACTACACCCGGCCCCTTGGGGTCCAGTGTGATATGGCGAACGCAGCTCAGGTGCTGCTCCCAGAATTTTTTCTCACGACGGGTGATACGCATCCGAATCAGCCCTCCCTATCCTGTTATTCTCTGATTTACAGTATACCATATCTGCTGAAATGTGCAAGAACATCTATGGGTGAAGGAGGTTCTTCTCTCGGCTGTGATGCCGCAGCGCAGGTGCTGATGGGATGATTTTGTGGCTTTCCATAAAAAGGAGCCGCCCTGCAAGCAGAGCGGCCCAAGCGGGTGGGATATTGGAAAGCTTCCGATGCTTATGATATACCCGTCCGACAGTTTTGTAAATAGGAGCTTTTGGCGGAAAACGGGAACTTTTTCCGTTTCCTGTCGAATTTGTCGTGGATTTTAACTTTTTGTGAATTATCCACAAAAATAGGCAAAGCACCTTTTCAAACAGTATGCAACATGGTATAATGCCCACAAGGATAAGGGGAAACCTCTCCCCGACCCTTCCCCCTTTTTGCAAAGGACACTTGGAAAGGAGCAAGCCACATGAAGTTCACATTTGCCTGTAAGAAAGTTGCGCTGAACGACTCCATCAAGGAATATGCCGAGAAGAAGATCAGCAAGCTGGATCGGTACTTCCCGGAGGAGGCAGACGCCTTTGTGACCTTCGCCGTAGAAAAAAAGAACCGCTGCGTGGTGGAGCTGACCATCCGGGCCGCCAACGGCACGCTGTTTCGGGCGCAGGAGGAGGACCCCGACGGGGATATGCGGGGCGCCATTGACGAGGCGGTGGCCTTCATCGACCGCCGTATCCGCAAGAACAAGACCCGGCTGGCCCGGAATCTGCGCCCCGACGCTCTGACCTCCAATATCCCTGCCGAGTTCGATGTGGTGGAGGAGCCGGAGTATCATCTGATGCGTACCAAGCGCTTCGCCGTGAAGCCTATGAGCACTGAGGAGGCCATTTTGCAGATGAACCTGCTGGATCACTCCTTCTATGTATTCCGCAGCGTGGAGACCGGCAATATCTGCGTGGTGTACCGCCGCAACAACGGCGGCTACGGTCTCATCGAGACGGAGTAAGGCGCTGAAAGTAAGCGCATGGCATAGAGCATATGGGGTCCCGGACAAATGTCCGGGGCCCTTTTTTGCTGCACCGCCGGCAGGCAGCGGAAAGGGTTTCTGCCGGCAGGGATGGAAAAAGGGACGCCCCAGCGGGCGTCCCTTCTATGGTTTTGCGATCGTTATGGGGAAATTACTGGTTCTGCTCCGGCTTGTCGTCCTCCAGCAGGGTCTTGGCGGAGGCGGCCAAACCGGCCAGTCCCTGGATCTCGCTGGGGATGATGATCTTGGTGGCCTTTCCGTCAGCGACCTTCTGGAAGGCCTCCAGCGCCTTCAGTTTGATGACCTGATCGTTGGGGGCGTTCTCGTTGAGCATCCGCATGGCGTCGGCCAGCGCCTGCTGCACCTTCATGATGGAGGCGGCCTCGGCCTCAGCGGCCATGATCTTGGCCTGCTTGGCGGCGTCGGCCTTCAGGATGGCGGACTGCTTCTCGCCCTCAGCCACCAGGATCTTACTGGCCTTCTCGCCCTCGGCCTGCAGGATGGACTCACGGCGCTCACGCTCGGCCTTCATCTGCTTTTCCATGGCGTTCTGGATCTCACGGGGCGGCAGGATGTTCTTCAGCTCCACACGGTTGACCTTGATGCCCCAGGGGTCCGTGGCCTCGTCCAGAATGGCACGCATCTTGGCGTTGATGGTATCACGGGAGGTAAGGCTCTGATCCAGCTCCAGCTCACCGATGATGTTGCGCAGGGTGGTGGCGGTGAGGTTCTCGATGGCGTTCATGGGATACTCCACGCCGTAGGTATACAGCTTGGGATCGGTGATCTGGAAGTAGATCACGGTGTCGATCTGCATGGTGACGTTATCCTTGGTGATGACGGGCTGGGGATCGAAATCCGCCACCTGCTCCTTCAGGCTTACCTTCTTCACCACACGCTCAATGAAGGGGACCTTCAGATGCAGGCCCACGCCCCACACGGAGTGGAAGGCACCCAGCCGCTCCACCACATAGGCACGGGACTGCTGCACCACATAGATGTTGCGGACGATGATCACGAGCACCAGAATCACCAGAATGGCGATCCCTACGATACCGGGGACAGACAGATTGTTGGTAGGCATTTGTTCTTCCTCCTGTTTGTTTTATGAATGGACGGGCTGACCCGCTTCTTCCTCCACGAAGAGCCGCACGCCCTCCATGCGCTGTACCTTCACCAGCGTATCCTTCGGAATGACCCGGCCGCTGGCACTGCGGGCCGTCCACGTCTTGCCGTCGGCGTACACTGCTCCGGTGGGGACGGTATTGTCGATGGTCTCGGTGACACGGGCCGTCTGACCCAGCACCCGGTCGGCGTTGGTGGGCGTCTCGTCCCTGTGGAGCATCTTCTGCACCAGCGGACGGGTCGCCGCCAGCGCCGCAATGCTCACCACGAAGAACAGGACGATCTGCACCCACAGGGCCGCCCCCAGCACCGCCGCCAGCAGACCGGCCACGGCGCCCAGCACGAACCAGATGGAGACCAGTCCCACCGTCACCGCCTCCACGATGCCAAAGACCACGATGGCTGCGATCCAAATGACGATCATAGCTCCTCCTTTCGGGTTTCCCCTTGGTTTCTGGCTTGATTATATCATATCCGGCGGCGGGATGCCACTGTTATTTCCATCCTGTTAAATTTTTGTCAAAATCGCCAAGAGACGGGCGGCGGCTTTGCCGGGGATGTGGAAAAGGGACCCGGACAGATGTCCGGGTCCCTTTTGCTATGCTGTCCGCATTACACTATCAAAGGAATATTTCCGTCCATGCGACAAGCAACGTAATATTAGTAAGATGTAAATTCTGCGGTCTTATGCTCATAGCAGTAGGCATAGAAGTTATTTGAACTAGCTCCGCTCAGTGAGAAAGAAATGCTCCCATGCTCACCAAGCTTAATCTCGCCGCCCAAAGTCCCGGAAACTTCTTTTGTTGCATAATTGTAGAAATCTCCGTTGATCTTATACTCAATTTGGTAGGCACCTCTGAGCCAAGCATCGATTGTTCCGTCAAACTTCTTCACCAAAGAGCCGCTCTTGCGAACCAGTTCGATGCTATAAATGGAATAGATATTCCAAAAATGTCCGCCATAGGCAACTTCACAGTAAAATTCGATTCGAGGCTTATAATTGCCCTTTACCTGAAGGGTCACACTATAAGTGCGGTAGGCAATATCGCAGGTAGAAATATCTCCTTGCGGTGCGCCAAGTGCCACTTGGGCCGCTTTAAGAGAAATACCCTTGCTCTCTGCATAATAGGCAACCATTTCATCATACGTCATGATGTCACTGACCTCAACATTAGATGCTTCGTCGATGTTTGCGAGGTCAATGCACCCATACACAGATGTGCTGTTCTCTTATGCAAATGCTGCGGTCGGTAAAAGGGAAATCAGGCATAACAAGGCTGCGATAACGCTAAAGCATTTTTTCATAGTCAACTCTCCTTTTCTCGTCGGTTGAATAGCCAGCCCAAAGCGCCCCACAGGAACAGCAGAACGCCGCCCAGCCGGACACAGGGGATCACTTCCACCAGAATGTAGTCGATGCAGGGGATAGACCAATAGGAATTGATGAGCAGTGCCAGTGCCTGGAGGATCCAACCCAAAAAGGGCGCCGCCACAGCCACAACGACCCCGGCGATCATAAGCCCCCCGAAGGGTGCAGGTACACTCGTTTTACGCATATTCGTCAGACTCCTTCTTATTCACTTGTCATTTGATGAACCCACATTTTTCAGCGACCCATTGGTATCACCCATCCCCTTCCTCTCCGCAAAAATCTCTCTTTCACAGGGTAGTAAACCGTTCCTGCGGGAACACCCTCACATTTGAGGGTGTTTTTCTGCATTGTATCACGGAGGAGGCAGGGTGTCCATCATTTCGCACGCAGTATGGCAATTTTCAGATTTTTACACAGAAGATCGGGGGATGCTTCGTCATTTCTCCCAAGTGAGCTCCGGGATGGGGGTGGAGATATCCGCCTCCGGGAAGGGGGCCTTCTTGTCCTCCCGCACCCACATAGAGCGGACATTGTCGGCGGCAAACTGCCGCTCCACGCTGGGGACTCTGGCGGTGGCGTACAGCAGCCCCTCCGGGCCGTAGACCTCCAGCAGCAGGACACACACCATGCTGCTGTTGCCGACGTAGGCGGCCACCGCCAGCTTCCCGTCCTGATAGGCCATGGCGAAGTTGGGCGCCACGGTATACGGCATGGCATCCTCATCGCCCTGCTTCTCCGGCTCCGGATCGGTGAAGCTGACGGTATAGCCGGTGACGTAGGCGGTCTGTGTGGGGCAGGTGTAGTCCAGATGATAGCCCTCCTCCGTCCGGGACAGCACCGTCAGCTGATCATCCCAAAGCACCACGGCGAAGCCGTCCCGGATGGTCAGAGTATGATACCCGCCCGTGCCGGGATCCGACTCCGGCACCGGGCCGAGGGACAGCTCCTGCAGCAGGCGGTAGGTGCCGCCCTCCAGCAGGCGCAGCACCAGCTGGCCGTCCTCCTGCGTCATGAGATACACCGTGCCGCCGAGCTCCTCCTGCTTCAGGGTCACCACCTGCTGGCGGGTGATATCCAGGGGGTACACCAGCTGGCGGCGGGACGGCACGGGAGTGCTGCTCCCGTCATCATTCGTCTGCACCGGGACGTACCACAGGCCATAGCCCTCCGGCGCCCAGTCGGGCTGGGGCTGCGCCGCCGGATCGATGCCCAGAGTGGTGAGGGTACCGCCCTCCAGCGGCAGGCTGAAGGGAGTGAAGTACATGGCGTAGGAGATCCCGGTGAAGTCGTAGCCGTTGATCTCATAGCTGCCGTCTGCGTTGCGGGCCAGCGCCACGGTGAGGTCGTCGGACTCTCTCACCGGGATGCTCAGGGCCGGGAAGGGTACGGTATCGCCAATGTCCCACGGGCCGTAGGCATCGCAAAAGTCTCCGCCGCCGGGCCAGGAGGCGCCGCTGAGGGACAGGGGCAGGTCCTGCCAGTAGTCCGCCAGATGCACCGTCACGTCCACCGTCTCCTCGCCGGAGGCACGGGCCTGCCGCAGGACCTCCCGGCAGATGGGGTCGCTGTCGTCCTCCTGATCTACCAGCAGGCACTGGATGTTGTAGCCATAGCCGTCAAAGATCCACTGCCCGCTCCGGTCGCTGTACGCCAGCCGGAAGGATGCGTCGGTGGTGTCGGCGGCGGGGTCGTAGTCCATGCGCCATTGCAGGCGGTTTTGCTCCATGCCGATGCGGGCGGCCATATGCAGGCCCTCTGCGGCGGCGGGATCGCCAATGGTGCAGGCGTCCGTCATCGTCAGCGGCAGGGCCTTGGAGCCCAAGGCCATGGCGGCAGCCGTCAGGGCCACGGCACACACCAGCGTCAGGGCCAAAATGGCTCTCCATGTGCGTTTCATGTCACCCCTCCTCGTCCGGCAGCTGGCTCAGGGCCTTGCGGACCCGATCCGCCTGATAGTGATACGTCTGCTTCACACGGGTCACCAGATCCTCGTCCTCCATCTCCTGCTGGGAGATGTCTCCGATGAGCCGCCCCTGCCGCAGCAGGACGGCACGGGACAGGAAAGTCTTGACCTCCTCCAGCAGATGGGTGGAGAGGATCACCGTCTCGTGATCCGACAGCAGGCCCAGCATCACCCGGTAGAAGTCCTCCCGGTTGAAGAGGTCGCTGCCGGAGAAGGGCTCGTCCATGAGGATGTAGTCCGCCCCCTGTGACAGGGCCAGCGTCACCTCCAGCTGGTTCTTCATGCCGGTGGAAAAGCTCCGCAGGGGCTTGTGCAGCGGCAGCTGAAAGAACTCCGTCAGCAGGCGGAACCGCCGATCGTTGAAGGCAGGGAAGTGTGCCTGATAGAAGTCCCGGTGATCCGCCGGGGACAGGGCCGGAAAGAAGGAGTGCTCGCAGGTGGCAAAGGACAACCGGTGGATATTCCCCGGCCCGATGGCCTCGCCGTCCAGCGTCACAACGCCCTCGTGGCGCAGATAGCCCAAAATACACTTCATCATCGTGGTCTTTCCGGCACCGTTCTCCCCCAACAGCCCCACGATCTGCCCCTGAGGGATGGTCAGCGACACATCCGACAGGGCCTCCTTGTCCCGATATTTCTTTGTTACATGAGAAATTTCCAGCATAACGGTTCCCTCCTTCAGCTTCATATTCCGAATAATCCGTGGCCCAAGGTCTGCGCCGGGGTAATGAGACGCCAAGCCGCCCAACACATCACCGACAGCACCGCCGCAGCCACTATACAGGCCACCATCCACCGCAGCGGCACCGTCCACACCTGACGGCGCAGGGTGCGGCCACCGTCCGGCAGGCGCCGCATGAGATAGATGCTGCGCCCGCCCTGATAGTAGGAGGCGTACAGCACGGCGGCTGACAGCAGCGCTCCCAAGGCGAACAGGGCCATCAGCACCAGCGCAGGCTCCATGGTCTGCCAGAAGGGCAGCATTCTTGCCCCCGCCCGCACCACGGAGCGGTTTCGCACCGGGTCCCACTCCATCAAGCTCTGATAGGCGCTGCCATAGCGGCAGGCAAAAAGGATGCCGCCCCCAAAAACGGCCCCCAGCAGGGTACCACGGATGATGCCGGCCATACGCCCGGCCTCCACGTTGGGGGGCAGGGCCGCCGTCAGGCCCTCCCGCGAAAACCAGTTATTCCTCACGGCGCTCACCTCCTGTCAGAAGCAGGGTCAGCGTGCAGCCGGCCATGGCCAGCGCCGCCAGCAGGCAGATCATCCACGTGCCGTCGCTGAGCCATATGGTAAAGGTATAGAGGGTGACAATGGTGGTAGCTACCGGCCATAGGTTCAGCCGTCCCCGCCGCTGGCTCCGGATGAACAGGGCCGCCGCCAATGCATTGGCCATCAGCAGCGCCAGATCCGTCACCCACACCGCCGCATCTGCCAGCGGCAGCAGGTGGTGCAGGAAGGAGTCGCTGTACACCAGCAGCATCAGGGATTGGGGGCCGACACCCCAGTTGGGCTCCAGCCCCTGAAGCTTCAGCTGCATCCCCAGCAGCGCTGCCGTCGCCACCAGCGCCCACAGCACCAGCAGCATGGCGGCGTGGTACGCCGCCCACCACAGATCCACCAGCTCCTCCCGCAGGCGCAGGCGGCGGACCGTGTAGGCTGTCTGGCTGCCGAAGCCGCAGCTCCCCAGACACAGCATGACCATCACCATCAGACAGCCCACGGCGGCAGCCAGCGGCGCCGCTCCCACACCGGCGGCACCGCCTGTGTTTTCGGGATTTTCCAGATACGTCAGCACACCCACCGCCAGTGCCGTCAGTCCGGAGACAATGAGTACCGGGACCATGCTGGCCCGTGCCGCCAGTCCCATCACCGAAAGCTGCTTGTTCATTCCGTCTCCTCCTCTGCATACAGTCTCTCAAACAGGCTCCAGGCACTCTGCCTGTCCAGCCCCATGCGCTTCATGCTGCGGACCATGGCACGCAGCTCCGTCTCGGTCAGCTCCTGTCGCAGCGCCGCCACCCGTCCGGCGTCGGCGTGGACGCAGCTCTTGGCTCCGGTATGGGATTCCACCAGTCCCTCCTCCTCCATCATGCGATAGGCCTTCTGTACCGTGTTGGGGTTCACCGCCAGCAGCGCCGACAGCACCCGCCGGGAGGGCAGCTCCTCCCCGTCCCGGATGGTCCCGGCTGCGATCCCCTGCTTGACATAGCGGATGATCTGCTGGTAGATGGGTACGCCCTCCGCCTGCATAAAGGAATCAAACTGTATCATGGCATCGCCTCCTTCAACCGTATTACTCGTATAGTACGCTTTCTAACCGTATTATACGAGTAGTACGGTTTGCTGTCAAGCCCTCCGGTGAAATTTTTTGCCGCTCTTGCGCTTTGGCGGAATATCCGATATACTGGGAGAAACAGGGCGCAGCCCCTGTCCGTGAATCATACTGAGAGGACCACCGTCTATGGAAACGTATCTGATCCCCTGCCTGCTGGGGCTTGAAAAGCTGGTAAGCGACGAAGTGAAAAGACTGGGCCTGCAGGAGGTGCAGGCGGAGAACGGCCGCATCCTCTGCCGGGGAACGCTGGCGGATGCGGCACGGCTGAACCTGAACCTGCGGTGCGGCGCACGGGTGCTGCTGGTGCTGGGCCGCTTCCCGGCCCGCAGCTTCGAGGAGCTGTTTCAGGGGACCCGTGCCATTGCGTGGGAGGACTATCTGCCGGAGAACGCCGCCTTCCCGGTGAAGGGGTACTCCATTTCCTCCCAGCTGCACTCCGTGCCGGCCTGCCAGTCCATCATCAAGAAGGCCATGGTGGAGCGAATGAAGGCCCATTATCACCGGGAGCAGTTCCCGGAGGACGGTGTGAAGTATCAGGTGCGCTTCTCCCTGTTCAAGGACGAGGCGGCCCTGTGTCTGGATACCTCCGGTGAGGGGCTTTACAAGCGGGGCTACCGGGCCGTGGGCGTGGAGGCTCCCCTGCGGGAGACGCTGGCGGCGGCCATGGTACTGCTGTCCCGCTATCGGGGGAAGGATCCCCTCTGCGACCCCTTCTGCGGCTCCGGCACCATTCCCATCGAGGCGGCGCTCATTGCCAAAAACCGTGCGCCGGGACTGGACCGCAGCTTCGACGCCCAGAGGTGGGCGTTCCTTCCGGCCAAGGTGTGGATGGATGCGGCGGACGAGGCCATGGACAAGGAATTCCACGGCCACTACGACATCTGGGGCGGCGACATCGACCCCCGTGCCGTGGCCATTGCCAGGGACAATGCCCGCAAGGCGGGGGTGGAGGATATGATCCGCTTCGAGGTGGCGGACATGAGAGACTTCCGCCGGGACAGCACCTACGGCCAGTTGGTGACCAACCCCCCCTACGGCGAGCGGCTGATGGAGAAGCGGGAGGCCGAGGACCTGTACCGGGAGCTGGGACAGGTTTGGCGTCGGCTGCCGGAGGGCTGGCGAACGCTGGTGCTCAGCAGCCATACGGAGTTCGAGCGGTCCTTTGGGCGGCCCGCCGTCAAGAAACGCAAGCTCTACAACGGCATGATCAAGTGCGACCTGTTCATGTACGGCAATGTGTAAGGGCTTCGTCAATATCCCACGGTTTTCCCCACAAGTTTTCAATTTGTTCATTCAATTTTCTACCCTGATGCTACAATAGCCTTTGTAACTTTTTCTTAAAGACCCGGGAGGCGTTTGCTATGAAGCACGTTTTCATCATCAATCCCACGGCGGGCAAGTCCGACAGCCGCCAAAAAATCTATGATATGGCGGAGAAGCTGCGGCAGGAGCACGGGCTGGAGGTGCAGTGCCTGCTGACCAAGAAGCAGGGCCACGCCACGGAGATCGCCCGCCGCCTGTGCCAGAGCGGTGAGGAACTGCGATTCTACGCCTGCGGCGGCGACGGCACCGTCAACGAGGTGGCCAACGGCATCATCGGCTACGACAATGCCGCCATGACCGTCATCCCCGTGGGAACCGGCAACGACTTCCTGAAAAACTTTGGCCCGGAGGATATGGAGAAATTCCGGGATGCCGAAAATCTGTGGGACGCTCCCCAATTCCCTATAGACGCCATCGACGTCAACGGCCGCATCGCCTTGACCATCGCCTGCTCCGGACTGGACGCACGGGTGGCCAAGGACGTACATAACTTCAGCGAGAGTCCCATTCTGGACGGCAAGAGCAGCTATATCGTGTCCCTGATGGTGAATTTCCTCTTCAAGGGCATCGGCTCCCACTGGACGGTGGAGCTGGACGGCGAGGCCGTGGAGGATGACTATGCCTTGGTAGCGGTGTGCAACGGCCGCTACTACGGCGGCGGCTTCATGCCGGTGGCGGAGGCCCGGATGGATGACGGCGTTCTGAACACGCTGGTGGTGAAGAAGGTCAGCCGCCTGACCTTTATGAAGTTCGTCAATCCCTACTCCAAGGGGCAATACTATAAGTTTCCCCATCTGGCCCGATGTTCCACCCCCAAGGTGATCCGCATCCGCTCGGAAAAGCCGGACATCGTTACCTGTCTCGACGGCGAGTGCATCACCTCCGACGATGTGACCATCCAGCTCTCCGACAAGCGGCTGAACTTCTTCGGCCCTGCCGGATGCAGCTGCAACCGAACCGCTCGGAAGCCCCTAATTTAATATTTTGTGAACTTTTCAAAATTTTCCGTTTTCCCCCTTGCAAAACCGGAAAAGTGTGGTATGATAATCAGCGTTAGCACTCCTGAACAATGAGTGCTAACGCTGATTTCGTTTTTAATAAAAGATATAAGGAGGAACCAACCATGAAACTGACACCGCTTGCTGATCGTGTGGTGCTGAAGATGACGGAGGCGGAGGAGACCACCAAGGGCGGCATCATCCTCACCGGCTCCGCTAAGGAGAAGCCCTCTGTGGCCGAGGTCATTGCCGTTGGCCCTGGCGGCGTGGTGGACGGCAAGACTGTCACCATGAGCGTCAAGCCCGGCGACAAGGTCATCACCGACAAGTACGCCGGCACCAAGGTCACCCTGGAGGATGTGGAGTATATCATCGTCAAGCAGGGCGACATTCTGGCCATCGTCGAGTAAGACTTCTGCGCTGTCATTGTGGGACCGGTCCGCAGACTGGTCGTGGCGATCCGTTCTCCCCGGCCTTATAGAAAGGGTATTACGGATTCCCACGGTCGCTTTGCTCCCTCGGAATGACATTTTTGTAAAATCATTATCTGCAATATAGGAGGCAATCAATATGTCCAAGATCATTAAGCGTGGCGACGAGGCCCGCAAGGCGCTGGAGTCCGGCGTCAATCAGCTGGCGGATACCGTAAAGGTCACTCTGGGCCCCAAGGGCCGCAATGTGGTGCTGGATAAGAAGTTCGGCACTCCCCTGATCACCAACGACGGCGTGTCCATCGCCAAGGAGATCGAGCTGGACGATCCGTTTGAGAACATGGGTGCTCAGCTGGTGCGTGAGGTGTCCACCAAGACCAATGATGTGGCCGGCGACGGTACCACCACCGCCACCCTGCTGGCACAGGCCATGGTTCGTGAGGGCCTGAAGAATCTGGCCGCCGGTGCCAACCCCATCGTCATGAAGAAGGGTATGTCCAAGGCCGTGGAGGCCGCAGTAACCGCCATCCGTGCCCAGAGCCAGAAGGTCAACGGCACCGATGACATCGCCCGTGTGGGTACCGTCTCCTCCGGCGACGCCTTCATCGGCAAGCTCATTGCCGAGGCAATGGAGAAGGTCTCCTCCGACGGCGTGATCACCATCGAGGAGTCCAAGACCGCCGAGACCTACTCCGAGGTGGTGGAGGGCATGATGTTCGACCGTGGCTACATCACCCCCTACATGGTCACCGATACCGAGAAGATGGAGGCCGTCATCGACGACGCCTACATTCTCATCACCGATAAGAAGATCTCCGTCATCTCCGACATCCTGCCCCTGCTGGAGCAGCTGGTGCAGGCCGGCAAGAAGCTGTTCATCATCGCTGAGGATGTGGAGGGCGAGGCCCTGAGCACCCTGATCGTGAACCGTCTGCGTGGCACCCTGAACGTGGTGTGCGTCAAGGCCCCCGGCTTCGGTGATCGTCGCAAGGAGATGCTGCAGGATATCGCCGTCCTCACCGGCGGTCAGGTCATCAGCGAGGAGCTGGGTCTGACCCTGAAGGACGCCACCGTGGATATGCTGGGCCGTGCCCGTCAGGTGAAGGTCACCAAGGAGAACACCATCATCGTGGACGGCATGGGCGACAAGCAGGCTATTGCCGACCGTGTGGCTCAGATCCGCAATCAGATCGGCCTGACCACCAGCGAGTACGATAAGGAGAAGCTGCAGGAGCGTCTGGCCAAGATGGCCGGCGGCGTGGCTGTCATCAAGGTGGGCGCTGCTACCGAGACCGAGATGAAGGAGAAGAAGCTCCGCATCGAGGACGCTCTGAACGCCACCAAGGCCGCTGTGGAAGAGGGCATCGTGGCTGGCGGCGGCACCATCTACGTCAACGTCATCCCCGCTGTCACCGCCCTGCTGAACGAGGTGGAGGGTGATGAAAAGACCGGCGTGCAGATCGTGGCCAAGGCTCTGGAGGAGCCCATCCGCCAGATCGCTGCCAATGCCGGTCTGGACGGCTCCGTCATTCTGGAGAAGGTCCGTACCTCCGGCAAGAACGGCTACGGCTTCGACGCCTACAAGGAGGAGTACTGCGACATGATCGCCAGCGGCATCGTGGATCCCGCCAAGGTGACCCGCTCCGCTCTGGAGAATGCCGCCAGCGTCTCCGGCATGGTGCTGACCACCGAGTCTCTGGTGGCCGACAAGCCCCAGCCCCCCGCACCCGCTGCTCCCGCTCCCGAAATGGGCGGCATGGGCGGCATGTATTAAGACTCGCCGCAAAGCCTTGAAATTGCTTGATTTTTTGAGTGGGCAAAAGCGGATTTACGCCAAACTTACGCCAAAAATTCAAGCGCATGATCGGGTAACAGAAATCGGCACCTGCCTCAAAAAGCAGGTGCCGATTTTTTCTTATTTGCGTTTCTTTTTGCCTTTTCCGTGCGGCATCATCGATGGTCTTGCCTTTCTACGCTGGTTGATTGGACTTTTCAGGTACTTGGACAGCTTGAGTATTTCAATCAGCGAGACGAACTGCTCTTTGGAGAGCTTGTCATAATCAATACCAAAATATTATAGCGGAACGGAGACAGGCAAGGCCTGTCTCCGTTCCGTTATAAACGATAGCATCACAACAGCGGGGCCACCAGCTTCATAAGGCTGCCGCCCAGCTTATAGCCCAGCTTCTCATGGCGGATGGTTTCCGGTGTCACCCGGCGGCACTGCTCCAGCGTCCGCTGGAAATCCCGCTCCACGTCGCCCACGGTAGGGCCGCCGTAGAGATACGCCGCACACTCGAAGTGGTGATACAGGCTCCGGTAATCCAGATTGATGGTACCAACCACCGCCTTTACGTCATCGCTGGCGAAGATCTTGGCGTGGACAAAGCCCGGCGTATACTCGTACAGCTTCACTCCCGCCGCCGTCAGGTACTGATAGTGAGATTTTGCCAGCGCATAGGCGGCCTTCTTGTCCGGAATGCCCGGCAGGATCAGCTTCACATCCACTCCACGTTGGGCAGCGAATTTCAGGGCCGTCTCCATCTCGTTGTCCAGAATGAGATAGGGCGTCATGATATGCACGTAGTCCTTGGCCCGGTTGAGAATGTCCATATAGACGCTCTCCCCCACCTTATAATCGTCCAGTGGACAGTCGCAGTAGGGCATCACATAGCCCTCCGCCTCCACCGGCGGCGAGGGCAGCAGGGCCTCGTCCCAGCGGGGCTCCTTCTCCGTCAGGTTCCACATTTGTAAGAACATCAGGGTAAAGCTCTGCACCGCCTCTCCCCGCAGGAGGATGGCGGTATCCTTCCAGTGGCCGAAGCGCTCCTTGCGGTTGATGTACTCATCCGCCAGATTTACGCCGCCGGTGAAGGCCACCTTGCCGTCGATGACCAGGATTTTCCGGTGATCCCGGTAGTTATAGTGGGTGGAGAGGAAGGGCTGGATGGGAGCAAAGGCCTTGCATCGGATGCCCAGCTTTTCCAGCCGCCGGGGATAGTCCCACGGCAGCGTGGAGATCTCCAGCATCCCGTCGTACAGCACCCGCACGTCCACGCCCTGCGCCGCCTTGTCCGCCAAAATTTTCAGGATGCTGCCCCACATATACCCCTCATCAATGATGAAGTACTCCAGAAAAATGAACTTCTCCGCCTTTTGCAGCTCCTCCAGCAGCGCCGCAAACTTGTCCTCTCCCTGTGGGAAGAACTTCGTCTCCGTGTTGGCATACAGGGGAAAAGAGCCGCTGCGGTTGAGATAGCGGCACAGATCGTCGGTGCCGGAGGATTCGATCTCCGGGTCCCGCAGCACCTCCGGGTCCTGATGCAGCAGATCCCGGCTCTCGTCGATCCGCTGCTGCACCAGCCGCTTCAGGGTGCGGTGGCCCACGTCCTTCTCCGTGAACCAGAGGAAGATGCTGGCAGGAATGGGGATCACCGCCAGCAGGAACATCCACGTCAGCTTCCCCGTGGCGTCCATGTCGCTGTTGAAGAGATGGAAAAACATCAGCACGGTGAAGATGCCCTGCACCGCTGCAAACCACTCGAAATCGTTGTTGAACCAGCGCCACATCATCCACAGAAGCACCAGCTCCAGAATCAGCAGCAGCGCCATGAGGCCAAACCGGCTGAACACCACCCGCAGGACGCCCTTGCGGCTCTTTTTCACCAGCCGCAGCACATTCTCCTGCTCCCACTTTTTCTTGTCCAAATGCTCCACCCCTTCGTCGTTGGAAAAACTTACCTATTGCATATGGTATCATCTGCCGTCCCCCCTGTCAAGAAAAGGGCAGACAGACACCCCGGAGGCTGGGCCTCCGGGGTGTGCGGTTACTCTTCGTTCTTTTCCTTTTTCTTCTGCTGCTCCTCCAGCCGACGGCCCACCTTCTTCATCAGTTCCAGACACAGCATGGAGCTGATGCCCAGCAGAGCCACCGCCAGAGCGATCTGATGCCGCATGGTCCCACCTCCTGTGTTTTATGAGGTACTTCCATTGTAGCAGATATCGCCGCTTCTGTCAAAGCCTCAGCCGATGTAGCCGGCCTCCCGCAGCAGGGTCTTGGCCTTTTCCTCGTTGGCATCGCTGACCAGCACCAGCGGACCAGTGCAGCCCATAGCGGACTCGGCATAGATATCCTTGGCCCACAGCACCTGCACGGCGGCCTCGATGTCCATGACCTCGATGCCGGGGATACCTGCGGTGCAAGGTTCCTTGGCAGGCGCCTTCACCTCGGCCTTGGCTGCCGCCGGAGCGGAAGCCTCCCGCTTCTGGCGCAGGAGTTCCTCCAGCCCGGCCTTGTCGGCCAGCGCAAACTCCGCCTTGGCGATCTTCTGTACACCGCCCCGCACCAGCTCGTCAGCAAAGGACAGGGCGTTGGCGATGAGGGGGGCGCCGGAAGCACGGGAGATGATGAGCACCAGCTTGTCATAGTCCCGGCCGATGCCGGGGCCATAGCCGTAGCCGGTGGACTCGAAGCTGCCGCCGGTGGTGAAGGAGCTGAGCATCTTGATGAGCACGTTGCCCGTCAGGGAGTCGCACACCATCACGTCGGGGGTCCCCTGGAGCACATCGTTGCCCCGCATCACGGCGCCGCCGTCGGCCCGGACGGACTCGGCAAAGCGGATGGGATAGCCCGCCTGCTGCAGCTGGCGCAGCGCTGTCTCGCAGGCCCGTGCGCCGTCCACGTTGAGGATGCCCACGGTGGGCTCCTGGATCCCGCAGGCCTTAGCGGTGATGATGCCGTAAATGGTGTTGAGGATCATGCCCTCCAGACGGTTGGCGCTGGAGGTGCCGGTGGTGGTGGCCAGGAACATGGACTTACCACGGGCGGGCGTCACCACCCGGCCCACAGTGGACACGCCGATGGGGAAGGGGAAATGCATGGTGACGGCAGCGTCCGCCGCACCGCTCTCCAGCAGCTCCACCATCTTGCGGTGGCCCGCCTCCTCGTCCGCCACGGGGACGGTGGTCACGCCCTCCCCCTCCAGCGTGCCGATGTAGGACACGTCCAGCCCCACACGGGCGGCCATCACCGCCGCCTGCATGGAGTTCTCCTCCCCGTGCTCGCTGCCCATGCCGGTCAGCAGCAGGCGGGGACGGCGGCCGGAGCGGCCGGTCTCCAGATACTCTGCCACCTCACGGAAGGTCTCCACGATGGTCTGATTTACGTTCTTCATGCTTACTCCCCCATCTGTGCTGCCAGCGTCTCGGCAAAGCCACGCATGGCGTCTGCGATCATGTGGCGGATCTGGGTATCGTCCACGGCGGGAGCGGCTTCCTCCTTGCCGGGGTTGGCCTCGATGACGAAGGAAACGCCGTCAAAGAGGTTGGTGAGGCGGCCCAGGAACAGAGAACCCTTACCAATGACCATGACACGCTTGATATCGCCGGCCAGCAACGCCTCCCGCGCAAAGCCCACATAGGGAACGCCGGAGGGAATATGGCCCTGGGTGGGGGCAAAGCCGGTGAGACCATGCTCCACAGTGAAGTTGGCCAGCTCGGCCCGCTGCAGCTCGCCCCGCTTCACGGCCAGAGCACCGATCATCTTGTAGTTGGCCAGCGGCACATCGCCGGCACCGGCGGGCTTGGTGATGTCGGGGTTCTGCATCTCCGGGGAATACTTGTCGATATCGGTGATCTTCAGGCCGTTGCGATCCAGCGGATCGGTGACCAGAGAGGTGATGACGGCCTGCGGGGCAGAACCGGTGCCCACGCTGTGGCGGCCCAACATATTCAGATTGATAAAGGGGTTCACGCCGTCGTCCTGCGTGATGACCACGGCAAAGCCGCCGATCATATCCTCCAGAGCGGGCAGGCCCTTCTTCACGTGATCCTTGCCGTTCATGCCCAGCTTGGCGGTGCAGCCGCCGGCGGTGACCACCACGGTGTGGTAAGCGCCGCTGGCCACCAGAGCCGCCGCCTCGATCATGGCGTGGGCGGGGGCAGCGCAGAAGGCACGGCAGTCGGAGCCGGAGGCGTTGTTCAGCCCGGCGATCTCCGCAGCGGACTTGGCGAAGTTGCCGCCGCCACGCTGGTTGATATCGCCGCAGGCCTCCTCGGCACAGTCGATGACGTACTCCACCTGATTGCGATCGATGCCGGTGACGTGGATCACGTTCAGCAGGGCCAGCACGGAGGATGCCTTGGACACCAGATTCTCGTGCATGACGTGGGCGGAAAGATTGGCGTCAATATCGTGGGCCCGCTTCACGCAGCCCACCAGCTGGCCCAGATGATACAGGCCCTCAGCGCCCTCTTCCTCTACCAGCCGCTGGATCTCCTCCAGCGAATTGCCGTTTTTCAAGCGGTCCAGCACGCTCTGCTCCATGACGGGGTTGGCGGCCAGCGCCTCCCGGTTGGCAGCCACGAATTCGGCCTCCAGTTCCACCAGATCGAACACGTCGCAGGCCTGCATCAGCAGCAGGAACTCGTTCTGGGGCATCATCTGGCCGAACTTGCCGTACCGCTCGTGGCAGTCGCACTCCTTGTCGCACCAGGGCTGGGCCACTGCCGCCAGTTCATCCGGGGTCTTGTTGCCAATGTAGACTTGATTGGGCCAATAGGCCACCGCCTGCTCGAAGCTGCGGATGTGGCTGGGCAGCTCCTTGAGATACTCGCTGTCGGGGTTGACGATACGCTCTGTTGTCTGGGTGGTGCCGTTGTGCAGCACCATATCGGGGGTATGAGCCAGAACATAGCCGGCTCCACGGATGACACTTTTCATAGGTCAGATCACCTTTCGTATGTATGGGCGTGTAAAATCCCTGAGTTGTATACAATTTTATATATAGAATAGAGAGGGATGGCGGTGTGCCATCCCTCTCTGGGTGAGACCATTAGTCTTTGAAGGCACAATACTGTTCACGGATACTGGTCATTTCGCTGACGATATCGTCAACGTCCAGCACCATCTCCATCATACCGACCTGCTCATCATAGACAGCTTCATCAAACTCTGCCTTGACTTCCGGCTCACATACATGATAAACCCTGAGTCCCAACGAGACTCCTGCCAAAGGACCTGCAAAAGTGGGGTCACCGTTCGTCACGGTCTCGGCTGCCAAACCGGCACCCTCGCCCTCGGCAGCACCCAGCAGAACCACAATGTTTTCTGCTCCGTACTGCTCCACGAACTCCTTGACTCTCTTCTGATTCTCCAGATCCATAGCACCTGCGGCCGTTCAGACGAAGCACTCGGTAGAGGAGAACACGACTTCGGCGCCAGCGCTCTCGGCACAGGCCGCAATGGCCATACCGGGGACACCGTCACGGTCACCGATGACGATGGCCTTTCTGCCCTTGAGAATACTCATTTCTATTTTCCTCCTTCCTTTCAGATTTTTATTCCATGCCCATGGGGCGGGAAAACAAAGGAATGAGTTTTCAGCAATGCTTGAGGATCATTGCCTCGATGCTCTCAGCGGTGGCGTCATCCTTCACCACGGAGTCGATCATCTGGCCGTTCTCATAGATGGCCATGACCGGCAGACCCAGCACCTTCTGGCTGATGGCCAGACGGCGGGCCTTGGTGGTGTTCAGGGAGCAGAACTTCATCTTGTCACCGTACTTCTCGGAATACTCGTGTACATAGGGCATCAGCGCAGCGCAGGGCACGCAGCCGTCGCCGTAAAAGTCCACGAAAACCTTGCCCTCTGCCTTGAGGACTTCCGCCTCGAAATTTTCCTTGGTCAGATCCAGCATAGTAATGAACTCCTTTCAAAAATCACTTCTGAGCGCTGATATACTTGTAGCACTGCATGGCGGCAATGGCGCCGTCGGCGCAGGCTGTCACCACCTGACGCAGGGGGGTCACCCGCACGTCGCCGGCGGCGAATACACCGGGGATGTTGGTGCGCATACACTCGTCGGTCTTGATGTAGCCGCCCTCCATGTCCAGAACGCCGTCGAACATCCCGGTGGTCTTTTTGCCGGTGAAGCCGAACAGCCCGAAGAAGCCGTCCTCCTCATCGGCATGGAGCACCGTCTCCTCGCCGGTCTTGGTGTTCTTCAGGACGATCTCGCTGAGCAGCTCGTCGCCGCCCACGTCCTCCACCTCTTCATTGCACAGAACGTGGATCTTAGGCTCGGCGTCCAGACGCTCCTTCAGCATGGGGGACACCGTCAGAGCCGGACCCTTATGGATCATAGTGACCTTTCTGGCGTAGCCTGCCAAATACAGGGACTCCTCGGCGGCGATGCCGTTGCCGCCCACCACGTAAATCTCGAAGTCCTCGAAGAAGTTGGCGTCGCACACGGCGCAGTAGCTGATGCCCTTGCCCACATACTTGGCCTCGTTCTTGCAGCCGATGGAGCGGGTCATGGCACCGGTGCAGACGATAACGGTCTTGCCCAGATACTCGCCCTTGCTGCCCACGAACTTCTTCACGGGGCCGCTGAAATCGCAGGCGGTGATGGTGTCACTGACACGCTCACAGCCGAATTTTTTGCACTGCTCGGTCATGGGAGCCACCAGCTCCTGACCGGTCATGCCGTCCACCTTGGACTGGCCGGGATAGTTTTCGATGTCATGAGTCACGGCGATCTGGCCGCCGTCGATGCCCTTTTCCAGGATCAGCACGCTCAGGCGGCTGCGGCCTGCGTACAGACCGGCAGCCAGACCCGCAGGGCCTCCACCCAAGATGACTACATCATAAATTTTGTTGTCCATAGTAATGGCTCCTGTCAATCAGTAAATACGGCGTTGCTCTCGCCGGACACGGATCCACCGCCCTCGGTCAGCAGGTTCAAAGCGCCCATAACGATCTCACGACGGCGGTTCATCTCCTTCTCAGGAGGCAGGTTGGGATCGCCGGTGGGATAGGGGATAGCCTGAGCGCCGAAAATACGGGCCGCACCGACGGTCTTGGAAATGGGGGTAACTGTGCAGATATGAGTGGCGGGGATACCAGCCTTCTCCAGCTGCTTCACGATCGTTGCACCGCAACGTGTACAGGTACCTCAGGTACTGGTCAGAATGACGCCATTGACCCCGGCGGACACAAGCCGCTCAGCGATCTCCTGGCCCATTCTGGTGGAGTCAGCAACGGAGGTGGAGTTACCGGTGGTAGAGATCAGCGCCGGATACACACTGCCGATGATGCCTTCCTTCTCCAGCATTTTCAGCATATCATAAGGGGCGACCCGGTTGGGGTCGTTGTTGGCGTACACGGGGTCGAAGCCGGCGTGGACGGACTCCCACTTGCCGCTCTCCAGCGTGTCGCCCTCCACGGGGTACTCCTTCCAGAACTTGGCGGTAGCCGCCACCATGTGGTCGGGGTTGCCCATGGGGACCATGCCGCCGGTGGTGCAGAGGGCGATCTTGGCCTTGCTGAGGTCGGCAATGGGGGCAGAGGGCTCCACCTTCTCATAGGTGGAGATCTCCAGCTCGGTCTTGTAGGGCTCGCCCTTGACCTTGGCCAGCAGCATATCCACGGCACGCTCGGCACCGTTCTTCTCCCGGAAGATGTTCACACGCTTGCCCTTGGCATAGTACTGCTCATCCTCCGGCGTGCCGATGGGCTCACCCGTCAGCAGCTTTCTGGCAAAGCCGGCCATCAGGGGTACGGCCTTGCGGATACCGGCGGCGGACTTAGCCACCCGCAGGATGTACACGTCCTTCTTGAACATATCCACGGCGGGGTTTTCCTCGTACAGGCCGGTGATGGCCTCCACCCCCGCCTGCTCCTTGGCGGTCTTGCACACGTCGCCGCAGGCGATGCCGAAGCGGCCGGCGTTAAAGGCAGGACCGGCAATGATGAGGTCGGGCTGATACTTCTTGATCTGCTCCAGCAGGAAGGCCCGGCCGGTCTCCATGTTCTCGGCATAGAAGTTATCGCCGCAGACGATCGTGGCCACGATCTCGGCAATATCCTTCAGAGGGGCACCGAAGGTATTGGCGGAACCATGCATCCCCTCAAAGAGCTGAGGCTCTGCATACGCCATATCCTCGCCGCCGATCTGACCGAAGAACTGGTTGGTATAGAACAAAATTTTCTTCATTCTTTCCCTCTCCTTCGTCAAACAGTGGTGGCGGACAGGTAGGTGTTACCCTGCAGGTTATGTCCGCCCATGATACCGTGGATCTCCAGCAGCAGCGTGCCGTCGGGCTTGATGGAATCCACATTGCCGCCGGTGACACGCTCCACCTCCTTCAGCTCGCCCAGAACACGGTCCATCTTGGGCAGCAGGATGGTGGCATTGGAGTTGCCGGTGGACACGATGGCGTTGGCCTCGGTGACCACATCCGGCAGAGACTCGGACATACCGTCGGTACCGGCGTCCTCGTTGGTGATGATAACGGTCTTGACGCCCCGCTTCTCCAGACCCCGGCAAACGTGCATCAGGTCGGTGGTGGGGTTGCCGAAGCCCTCCTGAGAGATGATGGCGGCGTCAGCGCCGAACTCCTCGGTGGCGATGCGGACGCTCATCATGATGTCCCGCTGCTTCTCCTTCAGGGTGACCATCAGGGGGTTCAGAATGATGCCCACGAAGTTCAGTTCCTTGCCGTGCTTGGCCCACAGGGCCTTGATGACGGCGTTGTTCAGGTGGTGATAGGTCGTGGTCTTGGAGCCGGGGGACACGCAGTTGCCGCTGATGATGGCACCGTCAAAGAACTCCGTGGGAGAGACAACGGTGGGTACCAGCTGCTTGGCATCCCGGCCGTAGAAGTAGGTATCGTGCAGCAGGCCCTGTGCCATGCAGTTGCACACATACACCACCTTGGGCAGGTCAGGATACTGGTTGGCACGCTCGGCAGCGGTGGGCCAGTGATAGAACTCGGAATCATAGCTCTCCGCCTTCACAGCCACCTCGCCCAGCCAGCGGGCCGCCTTCAGCCCGGCCATGCGGACGACCTCCTCATGCTCGTGCTGATCCACATCCTCCCGCTTGGTCAGGTGCAGCACCACGTTGTTCAGCTTGGAGAAGAGCGTGTACTGGGCGGCGGGGCCGCTCATGTCGATGAGGCCCTCCTGAAAGCCCACGATGGGGCCCGTGGTCACCACGGCGCAGCCCTTGAGTACATAGGTCACGCCGGAGCCTGCCTCCGGCACGTCGGAGCCGAACACACCGGGGAAGATCTCTCCCTCCGGCTTGTAACGGGGCTCCACCACATCCTTCACCGGAAGGATACGGCAGGATTCGCCCGGCTTGGCAAGATCTACCTTCACGGCCGTCACACGGGGGTCCTCCAGAATGAGCTTCTTCAGCCCTTCCACGTCCACCGTCAGCACGCCGTCCTTCAGGTCGTTCTTGTCACCCAGGACGACATCTTTTACTTGAACATTTCTCAGTTCCAGATCCATGATCGATGTGTCCTCCTATCTATGGTTGTTGCTTTTTCACAATCGCATCTGCCTATAATATACCCCACCAAAACCAAAAAATCAATCATTTTTATCAAAATTATGTAAAAATTTTTTAATAAAATTTTGTATACAATTTAGCGGTGAATTTTGTCCTCTTTTCGTTCAAGAAATCGCCCTATTCCCACTGTATCGTGTGTTTTTCCACATGGATCCGCCTGCCACCCCCGCCGGGTCGCCCTGCTCACCGCCCTCCCTTCGCCGCTGCCACCGCACAGGGCCACCTTCCTTGTCGCCGGTTTCTCCGTTTCTTTCATTATCGTTTTTTTAGATATTACCTCTTGCGGTTCCGACGGCATATGCCGGGATGCCATCCACGGCAGAAATAAACCGCCCCGGACACATAGGTGTCCGGGGCGGTTCTGCGTTTTTCATATGCCCCTCTCAGAAGGCGAAGGTATTCCTCACCAGAGAGCAGTCGATCATCTGATAGTCCTCCAGAATACGCAGGGGCATCTTCGCCCGATCCGGCGGCGTGAAGGTATCGATGCGGGTGATGGCCTCCGACATGATGAGGCACTCCTCCTCGTCCGGAGTCTGGGGCCGATCCGACAGTACCACCGTGCGATAGGGCGTCTCGTGGGGTCGCAGACTGCCGTACAGCGGATGGTTGCACAGCCGGTGGCCTATATACACCAGGTCTCTGGCCCGCACCAGAATCTCCCGATAGGTATCCTCCGGGTACAGGCGAACCTCCCCCTGCCCGGCGAACTCCTTCGCCGCCATGGGGTTGTTGGTAACGATCAGATACATGGCGCACCTCCTGCTCCGTCATAGGCCGTCCTCCGGGCGGTCGGGTAAAGGGATGCCCCAACGCTGTGCGTTGGGGCGTTTCTGGCGGAAGTATGTGGGAATCGAACCCACCAGGGCGGCTGTTCACCACCTACACTGGTTTTGAAGACCAGGGGGCACACCAGAACCCATCTACTCCCATATCCCGGTTGTATACAGGAGTTTAGCACAGGTCACGGGGTAAAATCAAGCTTTTTCGATAAATTCTCTGCAAAATTGGAAAATCCGATTTTTTATAGACGAATTTTTCCGTCTGGCGCCGCTCACAGGGAGCCGATGACCTCCCGGTGGTCGCCCACCATTTTGGTCACCTTGGTCTTGTCGAAAAATTCCAGAATGGCCAGCGCATATTTTCGAGAGGTCCCCAGCAGGTCCCGGTACTCCGCCAGCGTAAAGGCGGGGTGGCTTTCAAAGAAATCACGGGTCAGGGCGCAGACCTCCTCATAGACATCCTTGTGGTAAAACAGCTGGGGTGTCAGCATCACCAGCTCGCCGCAGGACACCAGATTCTCCAGCACCTTTTTGCAGTCGTCCCGCTCGTTGGTTGGGAAAGAGGCGTAGAGATCGTCCACAAAGGGTACCTCCCGACCGGACTTACGGTAGCTATCCAACAGCTTTTGCCGCAGGGCCGTCTGGCGCTTGGTGAGCACCACCCGAAAGTCCGGCAGGGCGCAGCGGTCGGCAATGGCAGCGACGGTGCCGCCCCGGAGCATGGCGGTAAGGATGGCGTCGGCCTCCTTCAGCTCTGCTCCCCGGAGGGCCTTCTGCCGCAGGGCCGCTACCTTCATGCCCGCATGGAGGGGGTTGGCCTTGTGATACTCCGCCAGCACCTGCTCCACCGACTGGCAGGCCTTCCGGTACAGGGGGGCCGCCAGATAGCGTCGGGGCAGAATCTCCAGCAGATCGCCGCTGTTCACCAGATCCTCCAGCGCCCGCACCATCTCCTCCTCCGGCATACTCTGGCGCTGGGCCAGGGTCTGGGCCGTGGGCAGGGCGTAGCCATACTCCTCCACCAGCTGCTGCAGCTGGGCGCCGGCGGAACCGCCCTCCCGGATGGTCAAGGCGCGGATCACCTCCGGCTGATGCCGCTTATGCCGGGGCGGGCAGTCATCCAGGATGACGCCGCCGCCGATGGTCTCCATGGGGGAGTAGAACCGGATAACGAAGCGGTCCCCCCGCTTCACCGCCACCGGCTCCGTAAAGCGCAGTTGGGCAAAGCCGGACTGGCCCGGCTCCAGCGTATCCTGCTCCAGCAGCACCACCTTGGCGATGTGGGCGGCAGCCCCGTGGTAGAAGTGTACCGGGGAGCCGTTCTCGATGATGCGGTGGGAACCCTTCAGATCGGTCAGGCGCACATCCAGCATCCGGGACAGGCGCAGGGTATCGGGCTTGCAGAGGGTATCGCCACGGGCCACGGCGTCCCGCCGCAGGCCCGCCAGATTCACCGCCACCCGCTGCCCGGCGTAAGCCTGCTCCACCGAGTGGTTGTGGACCTGCAGGGTGCGGACCTTGGCCCGCTGGCCGGAGGGCATCAGCTCCACCGGGTCACCTACGGAGAGGTTTCCCTCGATCATGGTGCCGGTGACCACGGTGCCGAAGCCGTCCTTGGAGAACACCCGATCCACCGGCAGGCGGAAGGGGATCTGCTCGTTGCGGACGGCCACCCGGCTCACCCGCTGCTGAAGCTCCTTTTTCAGTTCCGGGATGCCCTGACCGGTATAAGCGGACACCGGCAGGACAGGTTTTCCCTCTAAAAATGTCCCCTTGACGTGGGCGGCGATGTCCTCCCGGACAATTTCCACCCACTCCTCATCCACCATATCGATCTTGGTGATGACCACCACACCGTCCCGGATGCCCAACAGGGTCAGAATATCCAGATGCTCCACGGTCTGGGGCATGAAGCCCTCGTCCGCCGCCACCACCAGCATGGCAAGGTCGATGCCGCCGGCACCGGCCAGCATATTCTTGATGAATTTCTCGTGGCCCGGCACGTCGATGATACCGGCCTGCGTATGATCGTCAAACTCGATATGGGCAAAGCCCAGCTCGATGGTGATGCCCCGTTTTTTCTCCTCGATGAGGCGGTCAGTGTCGATACCGGTCAGGGCCTTGATGAGCATGGTCTTGCCGTGATCCACATGACCGGCGGTGCCGATGATGACGTGCTTCATGCCAGCACCTCCGCCGCCGTGTCAGCGATATACTCCATGTCCTCCGGGAAGATGGTCCGCACGTCCAGCAGCAGCCGGCCCTCGGTGATGCGGCCGATGATGGGCTTTTCCCGGCAGCGCAGAGCCTGCTCCGCCTGATTGGGGGACAGCTTGTCCGCCGGAAGGGCCACGGCAAAGGTGGGCAGCAGCTGGGTGGGGACGGAGCCGCCGCCCACCGGCCCGGACTGGGCCACCACCTCCGCCGCCACGCCCCGCTCCTTCAGCAGGGCGCACAGCTGGGCCGCAGAGGCCCGCAGATCCTCCCCGGAGACAGCCAGCATGGCCAGCGTGGGGATCTCCTGCTCCGCCCGGTGCAGGTCCTGATAGGTGGTGAGGGTGGCCCACAGGGCGGCGATGGTCATTTTATCTACCCGGATGGCACGGGCCAGCGGGTGGCGCTTCATCCGGTCGATGTACGGCTTCTTTCCAAGAATGATACCGGCCTGCGGCCCGCCCAGCAGCTTATCACCGCTAAAGCTCACCACATCCACCCCGGCCCGGATGCTGTTTTGCACCGTGGGCTCGTCGTGGATGCCGTAGTGCTCCAGATCCACCAGTGAGCCGCTGCCCAGATCCTCCACCACCGGCAGACCGGTGCGGCAGCCCAGGGCCACGATGTCGCTCAGAGGCAGGGACTCGGTAAAGCCCACAATGCGGTAGTTGCTGGTATGCACTTTCAGCAGCGCACGGGTCTGCTCCCCGATGGCCCGTTCATAGTCAGAGAGGTGCGTCTTATTGGTGGTGCCTACCTCCCGGAGATGGCAGCCGCACAGCTCCATGATATCCGGCACCCGGAAGGAGCCGCCGATCTCCACCAGCTCCCCGCGGGAGGTGATGACCTCGCCCCCCTGAGCCAGGGTGCTGAGGATCAGCATGACGGCGGCGGCGTTATTGTTGACCACCATGGCGCTCTCGGCGCCGGTGAGACGGCACAGCAGCTTTTCCACATGGTCGTGGCGGCTTCCCCGATGGCCCGCCTCCACGTTATACTCCAGCGTGGAATAGCCCCGTGCGATGTCGTATACGGCGTCCGCCGCCCGGTCAGACAGACAGCCACGGCCCAGATTGGTATGGAGAATGACGCCGGTGGCGTTGATGACCGGCCGCAGAGACGGCAGGGACTCCCGTGCCGCCACCCGGCAGATCCGGTCGCCCAACTCCTCCAGCGTGGGGAGGGTCGTCACCTCACCGCTGAGGATGGCGGAGCGCAGCTGCTCCAGCACGGTACGGATCCACTCCGTCACGGAGGAGGAAGCGTAGTGCTCCCGCAGGTCGGACACCTCCGGCAGATCATATAGCTCGGTCACTTTGGGGATGGCTCGCAGCAGCTCATTCATACGGTTTGCTCCTTTTGTTCGGCAGCCGCCTGTCGGCGGGCGGTGTAGATGGAATGGAGGATATTGACGCAGTAGATGCCCGCCAGCACCAGCGCCGTGGCCAGCCCCTGCAGCAGGGAGAAGGGCTCATGGAGGAACACCACGCCGCTGACCACAGAGATCACGGTGGTCAGGCCGGAGAAGGCGGAGGTGCGGGTGGGGCCGATGATGGTGACGGAGCGGTTGGTCAGCAGAAAGGCCAGCGTGGTGCAGCCGATGCCCAGATACAGGCAGGAGGTCAGAAAGCTGCCGCTGGTAAAGGGCAGGGTCAGATACTCCGTCACCGTTCCGTGGACGCCGTTATACACCAAGGCGCAGACGGTGAAGAACACCGCCCCCGTCAGGCACATGAAATAGGTCTTCTCCACGGGGGTATAGGCCGTCAGCTGGCGGTTGTGGATGAAATAAATGACGTCACTGAACACGGCCCCGAACAGCAGCACATAGCCCAGAGGGTTGAAAGTAGGGCTGGTCCCCTTCAGCAAAGTGATGATGACGATGCCCGCAGTGGACAGCAGGACGCCGCCCACCTGAAATTTACTGGGCATCTCGTGGAGGAACAGCGCCGAGGCCAGCACCGTGAAGATGGGGATGCAGGCGATGATGGTGCCGCTCTCGGAGGCGGAGGTCAACTCGATGCCATACGTCTCGAAGATGAAGTAGGCCGCCGGAAGGTACAGGGTCATCCGCAGTAGCGGCCACGGCTTCTTGGTCTTATAGTCGATATGGATGACGCCCAGCAGGGCGCACAGGGACATGGCCGCAGCGCCCATGAGAAAGCGCCAGCTCAAAAGGGAAAATGCCGGCACCGTACCCACGATGCGCTTGGTGAACATAAAACTCAGGCCGAACAGCATGGAGCTGCAGCAGGAGCCCAGCATGGCGCTGATCTCACGCCAACTCATTTTACCCACAGGGATCATCCTCTTCCATATCGTTTTTTTGCAGAGAAGGGCTTCTATCTTTGGTATACACGATTTTAACATATCTTTTTGATAAAACAAGCCCCTGCAGAAAAGAATCTCGTTGCATAATGGAAAAAAGCTGTGTATAATACAGGAAAATACCGAAAATCACCACGGGGCCGACCCAAAGTCCGGCCAAAGAAAGGACGAAACGCTATGGATCCCAGAAAATTGATGGAGCGTCTGAAGGGCGCTGCGGCTCTGACGGAGCAGGATGTGGGGGAATTTTCCCATTTTAAGGGGAAGATGATGAAAATCAGTGTCCACAACTATGCCGTGGAGGACTGGGGCAGCCTGTCCCTGCTGGAATCCCGTGGCATGGCGGGGCTGATGCGGCGGGATATGCTGGTCATCAACTCCTGCGTGAAGGATATCCCGGTGCTGGTGATCCAGTACATGGGGCTGTTTGGCCGCCGGATGCTGCAGGTCCATGTGTTGGACGTGATGAAGGACAAGACCGCCGCCGGACGCTTTGCGTCCTTGGGAAGGATGGCGGAGCAGTCCGGCACCGCCGTGCAGGAAACGCCGGTGGAGTGGTATACCCCCATACAGCTGCCCGGCAGCGTCACCGTCACCGGCAAGAGCAGTCAGCTGGAGCAGTTGGCCGGGGACGTGGCCGTCAGCTATCTTGCCGCCGCCGCTCAGGTGCGCCAGACCGGCGCCGTGGAGGGCCGGTATCTGCGGCTGCGGAAGCTCATGAGCCAGCTGTTTGACCACGGCGGCTTCGGCTACGACGCCATCCGGGTATGTCTGCAGCAGCAGAACACCGAGGATCTGTACAGCCGCTGGCTGTTCGGTCTGGGGGAGGCTCCCGTGTCCGGCAGCGGCGAACAGAGCGATGCCGCCGCAGCGCCTGCACAAACCTCGGATGAAGAAAAAAACACGCCTCAGGAGCCGGAGACGACCTCCGAGGGCAGTGAGGCTCCGGAGGAGAACGGCTGAGCCCGGCAGCGGCAAATCATGGAAAAAAGCAGCGGAACGGCCCGTCTTTTCCGCTGCTTTTCTTGCGAACCGATCGCTTTCGCGGATGTATACAGGACGCTATTTGAAAGATTTCTTCAAAATTTTTATTAAGATTCATAAAAACAGTGGATTCTTCTGGAGAGTTGCTGTATAATAGTGTGGTTAAAATACCTATGTTCTGCGTTTTTGTCCCTCCGGGATACACACAGACAGGGAGATGAGGGATTGAAGTTATGAAGAAGGCAAAACCGCAGGATATCGTATACCAGTACGTGAAGAATCAGATCATAGGCAAATCCATGTTCCCCGGCAACCGCATCATCGAGGACGACATCATCCGGGAGACCGGCACCAGCCGCACCTCCATCCGTCCGGCGCTGCTGCGGCTGAAATACGAGGGACTGGTGGAGATGATCCCCAACCGGGGGGCCTTTGTGGCCAAGCCCAGCGAGGAGGATCTGCGGCAGGTATATCGGGTCCGTGAGGTGCTGGAGCATGGGATGCTGGAGGACGCCATCCGCCACCGCACCGAGGCCCAGCTGCGGGCCATGGAGGAGAATCTCAAGGCCCAGGAGGTGCTGACCCAGCATTATTCCCGGCAGGAATATGTGACCTTGAACCACACATTCCACTGGTTGGTGGTGGAGGCCTCCGCCAACAAGTACTATGAGAAGTATCTCAACGAGCTGTACAACAAGATCAACACCTACATGATCTTCTACGATCAGTCCAGCGACAACAACTCCATTGTCAGCCACACCATGATCTATGAGGCTCTGCGGGACCGGGATCTGGAGAAGGGTCTTTTGGGCCTCCGGGAGGATATCCAGATCGCATGGGAGGATATGCGGAAAATCAATGTCCCTCTGTAAAAAAGCGCCGGGACACCTGCGGCGTCCCGGCGGGGTATGCGGTTTCAGGCGGCCTTGACAGGCTCCCGCTTGACAGGCTCCCGATGGGGCAGTTGGACATAAAAGATGGTCAGCAGCATGATGCCGCAGCCCACCCACTCCCGGACGGACAGCATCTCGTGGAGGATGATGACGCCGCCCACGGCGCTGAACACCGCCTCCATGCTCATGAGCAGGGCCGCCACCGAGGCGGGGGTGAACCGCTGGGCGTAGATCTGGATGGTGTAGGTAACGCCTACCCCCAGCACGCCGGCAAACAGCAGCGGCGCCACGGCCGCCGTCAGGTCGGCCAGCGTCAGGCTCTCGGTGAAAAGGGCCACCAGTCCCGACAGGGTACCGGTGCAGAGGAACTCCACCACCATGAAGGGCAGGGCGTCCACGTGGGGTGAAAACCGACTCCACAGCAGGATATGCAGGGCGAAGCACAGGGTGCTGGCCATGATGGCGGCATCGTTCACGTCCAGTGAGAAGCCGTCGGAGATGCACAACAGATACAGGCCCACTATGGCCATGGCGATGCCGATCCATACCCGGCGGGAGGTCTTTTTCCGGAACAGCAGCAGGTCCAGCACCGGCACCAGTGCGATGTAGGCGGATTCGATGAAGCCGGCCTTGGTGGCGTCGGCCACATGGAGACCGATCTGTACCAGCACCGCACCGCCCCAGTTGGCAAGGCTGGCTCCCAAGGCCGCCAGCCAGAAGCGCCTGCCGTGCCACCGCTCCACCTCCTCGCCGGCCTCCAGAGCGGCGAGAGCCTTGCGGCGGCGCATATAGAAAAACAAGGGCAGCAGGGACAGAACGCCCAGATAGTACCGCAGGGAGATGAAGGTGAAGGCCCCCAGATGCTGGGAGGCCTGCTTCTGGAAGATGAAATTCATGCCCCAGATAACTGCACACAGCACCAGCGCACAGTTTGCCAGAAAGGTCTTGTTTTTCATAGCGGTCCACTTCTTTCTTTTTGATCGAATGACAGTTTTTTGATATAGGCCACGGGCCAAAAATAGGGAATGGGAGAGATCAGAGAATGAAACAGGGGAATCCGGCGGATATCGTCTACGATTACATCAAAAATCAGATCGTCACCAAGGCCATCTATCCCGGCACCCGCATCGTGGAAGAGGATCTGGTGCGGGAGACCGGTGTCAGCCGGACTCCGGTGCGCTCGGCGCTGATGCGGCTGGCCTATGACGGTCTCATCCAGCAGCAGCCCAACCGGGGCGCCGTGGTGGCAAAGCCCTCCGCCACGGATCTGCGGCAGGTGTATGAGGCACGGGCTGTGCTGGAGGTGGGGGCCTTCCGGGCCGCCGTCCATCGCCGCAGTGAAGAGAGCGTCCTCCAGATGGAGCAGAACCTGCAAAAGCAGCAGGATTTGAAGAACCTCTTTAACATGACGGAGTATGTCCAGCTGAACCGGGAGTTTCATTGGATCATCACCATGGAAGCCCAGAACGCCTACTACGAGAAGTACCTGAACGAATTGCAGAACAAGGTCGCTACCTACCTGCTGTTCTGGGACACCTCCACCACCAACAGCCTGTCGCTGGATCTCCACCGTCGCATCTTCGAGGCGTTCCGGGACCGGGACGAGCAGAAGGGCGTGCTGGCCCTGATGGAGGACCTGCAGCTGGCGGAGGAATGTGTCCGGGAATCCCAACAGCTGTGATGATAGCACACCCTTTGCCGTAAAGCAAGCATAAAGATATTGCCCTGCACCGTAAAATGTGGTGCAGGGCAATTTGTTTTGTCCGACGGACGAAGTCCTGTACCGTCGGGCGGTTTCCGTCGCATTCTCACGACCGCTTAACGGTTTATTTATTCTTGTGTCACAGTTGTGAACGATACCTTAACTTGACCTTACGCCCGCTATTGTATACAATAATCCCAACAAAAGATGTGTCAATCTTTGAATCATCTATTGTGAATCTGACGAGAGCTTTGCTTCCCGAAAGTGAGGTAACAAAAAATGGTCATCGGAGTACTGAAGGAAATCAAGGGCAATGAATACCGTGTGGCGGCAGTGC
>ERZ856578.438-NODE-438-length-86020-cov-100.290623_pt1 | contig 86020 bp, 82 predicted proteins | sample MGYA00514384_ERZ856578 | MGnify/ENA primary metagenome ERZ856578 (study PRJEB29103, sample SAMN06111958) | human gut metagenome | biome: human gut; feature: ankylosing spondylitis patient; material: healthy_person | host: Homo sapiens | place: China:Hangzhou... | reverse complement strand
TATGCCGATCAGGAAAAGGCTTTAGAGCTTGACAGTAAAGTAGGAAGCCGTGGAGGTGCTATTGATTACTCACTTCTTCTTGATGGACTTATGGCAGAAAGAGAACAGGGTATCACAATTGATGTTGCATACAGATACTTTACAACAGATAAGAGAAGCTTTATCGTGGCAGATACACCGGGACATGAAGAATATACAAGAAATATGGCGGTTGGTGCATCATTTGCAGACCTTGCAATCATTCTTGTAGATGCAAAGCAGGGTGTACTTGTGCAGACAAAAAGACATGCAAGAATATGCTCGCTTATGGGCATCAAGTATTTCGTATTTGCAGTTAATAAGATGGATCTTGTTGGTTACTCTAAGGAAAGATTTGATGAGATTACAGCACAGATAGATGAATTATCTAAGGAATTAGGATTGGCAAGTGTAAAGATTATCCCTGTTTCAGCTACAGAGGGTGATAATATCACTAAGAAGTCAGATAACACACCTTGGTATGATGGTGAAGCACTTCTTACTTATCTTGAAAATGTTGATGTAAGTCAGAATAAGCAGGAAGAAGGCTTCTATATGCCGGTTCAGAGAGTATGCCGTCCAGACCATACATTCAGAGGCTTCCAGGGTCAGATAGAGTCTGGTGTAGTATCGGTAGGTGATGAGATAACAACCCTTCCAAGTGGTGAAACTGCCAATGTAAAGAGTATTCTTATAGGAGATAAAGACAGCCAGAGTGCACAGGAAGGACAGCCTGTTACTATCCAGCTTGATAAGGAAGTTGATGTATCAAGAGGATGTGTTCTTGCGGCAAAGACAACACTTCCAGTTATCAAGTCTTTCACAGCTACAATGCTCTGGATGGATGATGAAGAACTTACAGTTGGTAAGGATTATATCGTAAAGATAGGAACTAAGCAGGTGCTTGGTGTATTAAAGAATATCCAGTACAAGATAGATGTTAATACAGGTAAGTTTATTGAGGCTAACGGACTTAGCAAGAATGAAATAGCAGTATGTGATATCGGACTACAGGAGCCTGTTGTCATAGATGGATTCGCTAAACATAAGACACTTGGTGAACTTATACTTATAGACAGAATAAGCAACATGACATCTGCCTGCGGTGTTGTTACTGACACAAGTGCATATGATAAGAAGGAAGTTAAATGTGCATTTGTAAATGGCAATATTAAGGGTAATGCAGATTTATTTGAAGAATATTACTACAACCTTGAAAGTGCCACAGTTACAAAGGTAAGTCCTGCCGGAAAGAACTATACAGTAGGGCAGGAAATCAGTGTAAGTGGTGACTCTTACAACTATCCTGACAGCTTTGATGTACTAGTATTCAGGGACAGAGTAGCAGTTACTGTAAGAAATAAGAAGATAGAGTCTATAGAAAAGATAGAAGATTATACATACACAGGACTTCCAGTTGTAAACAGCAGAGGTTTTGCAGTCAAAGCAGCCAACGAGAGCGAATACGCCCAGTTACTCGCAGAACTTGATGCCGTTAAGGAAGGCAAAGAAGCTCTCAATGATACATTCTTCAACAAGTGGACGGACTTTGGAACATACCGAAAGATAGTATTCAAAGATGAAGTCTGGGACTATGTGATCTAAATGAGCCTTGCCAGACGAAAGGATAACAAAAAGCTGTGCTAGCACAAAGCTTTTTGTTAGGCTTTCGTCTGATAGGGCGAACGCCCTACAGTTCAAGAAAGCGAATGCTTTCTTAGACTTGCGCACGGCGGAGTAGCGTGATGCATCCCGCAAAAAAATCAGATGTCGCTTATGCGGCATCTTTTTTGTTTGTACATCTATTTATTAATATATTATTTGTTAATATCCATTATAATATGATATTATGTTGTTGGAGATTTAAGGTTAAAAAGTAATAAAATTAATGTGACAGGGGAGAGTTTATGAATTTTGTTATATGTGATGATGATGAAAAATATGCGATACATTTTATCAATGAACTTAAAAAATTTGAAAAAATGTATCAAGAGAAGTTTGATTGTACTTATTATAGAGATATTAAGGATTTAAAGAAAAGAATAATAAATGTCAAGGCTGATATATATTTTATTGATATAGAATTTGGTAATGTAATAGGTATGGATGTTGCCCAATTTATAACAAACTATCATAAAAATGCTGGTATAGTTTATATAACAAATTATGAAGAATATGCTGTTAAGGCATTTGTATGTAGACCAATAGGTTTTATAAGAAAAAAACATGAGGCAGATATAAATATAACTATGAATAAAATTATTGCATATGTAAGAGAAAAAAATATTTTGTATACGTTTATGAATAATAAAAGTGAGAAAGTGATTAATCTTGCAACGATTTTATATATTCAGATGTCAAATCATAATATGAGTATTTATATAAATGGTGATTGTATAGATGTTCGTGATAAACTGTCAAGAATTGAAAAAGATATGTTGAAAAATGGGTTTATTAAAATAAACAGGTCATGCCTTGTTAATATGAATTATATAGATAATATTAATGAAGATAAGGTTATTCTTACAGATGGAACAATATTATATATAACAGGAAATAAACAGTCTTTAATAACAAGAGAATGGCAGTCATATGTAATGGGGTATTAATTATGGGCTATTTAATTTTTGTTGTAGAAACACTGGCAAATCTTAGTCAGAGTGGCGCTATGCTATATTTTTTGATTAAGATTTTGAAAATAAAAAGCAATATTGATAATAAAATGGCGGCATTGTTTGGTGGAATTTTTTTCTTTCTTTATTTAGAGCTACAGTATATAATAGTGCCATTTGAAGGTTTGGGAGTATTATTATTGTGGGTATTGCTATTTTTGTATTCGTATATATTTCTTGATGGTAGTATATGGTTAAAATTGTATATATCTTTATTTATAATAATTGTAATGTTGTTTACAACTATTCTTGTAGGAAGTATATCAGGTGCTGTATATGGTTCACCATATATAGAATTTGTTTTAGGTGCTTCATATTTTAAATACATATCTATATGTATATTACAGGTTATAATCTGGATTATAATATATTATCTTACACATATAGTTATTAAAAATAGTTCAAATACGGTTAATATAAAAAATACTATTCATATAATATTAACTATGGTAATTGCTATAGTTATAATGAGTGAATTGCAAAATATATTGCAACAGGTAATGGTAAATAGACCGGTAAAGGAAGCACTCATAATTATTATGGGGGTTACAGCTATGCTAATATCATGCATTGAGTTGTATTCAATAGCTAAAAAAAGTACGAAAAAAGAAATGGAACAGAAAATTATAGAACAAGCATACAAAAACCAGCTTAAAAATATAGATGAAATAAAGGCTGTTAATGAACAGATATCAAGGGTAAGACATGAATATAATAGAACATTTTCGATAGTTAGTACTTTAATAAATGCTGGTAATATAAATGAAGCACAGGAATTCCTTAGCCAGTTTGATAAAGAAATTAATAAAATAGTTGTCAATAAAATATATACAGATAATGTTATAATTAATTCATTACTCGTTAAAAAAGTGGAGGAATGTCATACTAATAATATTGATATATTGCCAGTAATAAATGGAATGAATAATTCCATAAAGAGTGTAGACTTATATTTTTTATTATCAAATTTAATAGATAATGCTATAGAAGCAGAAAAAGATATTTGTGTTAAAAGGATTGAAGTAATAATTAACGCTAATGATAAATTATGTTCTATAAAAATTTCTAATAATATTAATTCAAAAATGCGAATCAAATATGAAAAAGGCATATTATTTAAGACTCAAAAAAGTGATGAGACATTACATGGATATGGAATAAAAAATGTAAAAAATATAGTTGATTTATATCATGGTAAAATTAAATATGATATATCTGAAAATAATGTATTAACCTGTAGCGTTCTGTTGTATTCGGAAAAATTCACGACATATGATATATAATTCACGACATATGAGTTGAATATTTAGAAAATAATGGTAATATTAAACATAGTACAAGATTATGAGAGGGGATGAAAACATATAATTGATGAAATATCCTATAAAATAGCTAATTATTTTTATACAAAGAATATAATAGATGAAAAAGCAATTCCTATATATAAATATGGAATGCAGGTCTTGATTAGCAATGTTATGGCAAGCACAATTGTTGTAAGTATTGGTGTTTTAATATCTAAATTATTAGAGAGTATTATATTTATATTATTATATTCTACATTGAGAATATATACAGGCGGATATCATGCAAAAACATCATTGAGTTGTAATATAGTTTTTTCATTAGCATTTATTATGACATTAGTGCAAGAACAATTTATGATAAATAATTATTGTATATGGCTTTTTGCAGTTATATCATATATCATTATTGTAAAATATTCACCAGTTAGGAATGTTAATAGGACACTAGATAAATATGAGTCTGAAATATATCATATTAGAAGTATTATTATAAGTACTATAATGATACTAGTACTTATGTTTGCTGATATTATGACACAATATTTGATAAATGATGATGTTTTGCTGCTAATGAATATTTATTCTGTTATGAGTCATTATATGAAGTTAGTTTTCATTAGTATAGCAGCGTTTATGATGTTAGGTATGTATATTAATCAAAGAAAAAGGGAGGTGGTTTAGTGAAAAAAATGTTGATTAGAGGATTAGCTAAAACAGCTGAATATTGTGCAATTAAAGCTGTTAATAGTGCCTCTATATGGGCAATGTATCAACCTAAGGAAACTATAGAATTAAAAAAACTTAAGAAAAGGAGAAAATAATAATATGAAAAAGATGATTAAAGTAGTATTAACATTGATTATGGCTCTGTGTATAATATTAGGAGTTAATATGGGCGTTACTTATGCAGCTATGGAACCGGGAAGTTTTGAGTTTAGTTTTTGGGGAGAACGAGGCGATACAATATCTTATTCAACATGGCAATGGAAAGACAATGATTCATCATGCGAGATTGAGTATTATGATAGCGGTGCTTATGATGTTATTATGTCAATAATAGCACATGATGGTGACGATTATGTTGAGGATATACAAGTGCAGGAAAAAATATATTCACCTGGACAGAGAGAAACTATATATAATTGGGTAAGAGAAAGTGGTTATGAAAGAGCAGCCGTTAAGGGAGAATCAACAGTTGATTCATTATATTATGCTGATGGAATATGGATTCCAGATACAAGAGAATAAAAAGGGGTATATAAAGATGATGAAACAGCTATTAAAAATAGAATTAGAACGTGCATTCAGAAATAAAAAGTTTTTAGCTGTTGTCATATTAGAAACAGCACTGATAATATATGACTTTTTAATATATGCTTTAAAGACATATAGGGTAACAATTCCGTTTTTATTAAAGTATGTTGATACTGGTAAGGTAGATTCTTTGCCCGGGGTGTATTCTACATGGATAGGTCTGCATTATGGACAGACAAGAACGATTATATTTTCAGTGCTACCTTTATTATGTGCATTTGTATATGGTTCATCATTATATTTGGATGAGAAATTTCACTACAATAACCAGCTTATAACAAGAACTTCGAAAAAAAGTTATTATTTGTCAAAGCTTATAGTTATGTTTATATCAGGTGGTGTGGTTGCAGTATATCCTTTTATTTTAAGCCTTATTATGAATTCAACAATTCTGCCATTTGAAGAGGTACTTGTAAGTCGTAGTTATTTTATGGGTGACATGGCTATTTTTACTGGAGTTTTCTATAAGGCAAGTCTGCTGTATGTATTTATATATTTATTATGGATATTTATAAGCTTTGGACTTCTTAACTGTATATGTTTATTTGCAACATATATATTTGCTAATGGTTTTGTTGTAATGGCATCACCATTCTGCGTTTATTTTTGCACATTTGTTATAAGCAATTTTATTTCTGGTTATATTGCACCATGGTCGTTTGTAAGGATGAACGATGTAAGGGTAACAGCAATTCCTTCAATTATCATACAGTTTATTATATATATCTTATTACTTATTTTATTAATGGCATATAAGATAAGAAGGAGAGGGGATACATTATAATATGAGCAAGAAACGTAAAATGTGTGTATTTATTGCAGTTTTTATATTCATTATATACATTGCGCGTGTAGTATATGTTAATGCAAATTATGACAAACCACATGAATATATATATGATAAGGGAACGGAATGTATATACAATGATTTTAAGTATCATGTAAAACAATATAATATTTATGATGGGGATGATGAGAAATTTCTTGACTATAATTTTAGCATAAATAGAGGAAAGAATAATTCACCAACGAAGTATCTTGTTATAGAATTGAATTGTACATATGTAGGTGAACAGGATAAAGAAAAATTATCTACAATGACATGGAGAGTTCAGACTAATACATGGCATAATGGAATATATGATGTGAAATATAGTGATAATACTAATGAATTTACACCTAATCAGACGAAGAATATATATCTTTGTGTAGGAATAGTTAATTCTGGTTATACAATAAGAAATAGTCATTGGAATAATCTTGATAATTTGGATTATCAGCTTATACTTCGAAGTTATCCAGAAATAGTTATATTAAAATGTGGGGATTGATATGAAAATAACAAAGATAAAATATGTAATAACAATTATCTGTATTATTATGTTTATTTCTGTTGGGATTATTGCGTATAAAAATAAGTCTATTTTTAGTAATCATGGAACAGAAATGAATACGGATAATGCATATAATATTAATTTGGAAGATAAATCGGATAAAAATAGCCAAAAAAATAAGATTGTATTAAATGGAGAATTGAAGCTGGATGTTTCTCAGATATATGCAATGAATACAGAAGCACTTGAGAAAAAGAAAATAAATGATTCATATTATGAGCTGTCGTTAACTGCAACTGATTGTAGTTACAGTAAAAATCTGGATAGTAGATATTCATTTAAAACAACATATTGGAATCGTTATGGGAAAGACACATTTAATGAAGATGGAACAATAACAGGAGATTACTATTATTTATATGTTGATTATACTGTAAGCTGTAAGAGAGGGGAGGCTCATTTAGTACCTAAAGCAATTAGGTATATAGTTCTTAATAACGATACATTAGAATATGATGACAAATTAGATACTTCTTATATATATCTTGATGATTATGATAACAGGTTTGGAAAAGAATATATGATATCACAGTTTAACGAGAATGATTTAGTACATTTTCAGCTTGTTTATCTAGTTCCGGATAGTATTATGGATGATGCTGATAAAAATATCTGTGTGTACTATGAAAATGGTACAGCAGGAATAGCATCTATTAAGGGGGATAATGATAATGCCAAGAACTTTATTAAGCTTGATATTAAGAAATAAAAAAGAAAATATTCCCTTTTTAGTGGGCTTAATTGGAATTTCTGTAATATTTTCAATTACTTATATGAATATGGCTTATAAAGTATTTCCGGGAGAGAAATGTGTAGCAGATATATTCAAAATTATAAATAGAACAGATTTTATATCATATATCATAGTTCCTTTTGTGCTTTATTATACATTTATAACAAGAGACGAATATAATGTTATGTATGTAATAAAAAGGAAAAGTAAAAAAGAAATATGGTTTTTGGGTCTCTTTAATGATATGAAGATATCATTTATATATTCATTGGTATTGTTTGTTATTGAACCTGTTATAGCACAATGCTTATGGGGAAAGGTTGAAATAATCAATTGGTCTTCATACATGAGCAATTATTCTATTGCTTCAAATGGATTAACAAGTGATATAGGGGTATTATCAGTAATATTTAAAGCATATATTTTGTTATACGTCAAAATAATGGTATGTTTATTTTTTAGCAGACTTATAATATGGATGACTAATATAAGGTTGCTTTCTATAATAATATTGGTAATTAGTGCTGTTATTGATAGTAGACATGTTAAGGGGATAGGTATGATATTCTGGAACAGATTTAAGTATAGCAGTATGGACTGGGGAACAAATGCTATTTTATCATATAAATGTATAGTATGGTTGCTATTAATAGCAATTATTATTGCTATAATAGGATTACTATATTCAGAGCATAGGGAGTTCGTAGATAATGAATATATCTAAAAATAACAAAAAAGTATATAATCTATTTAGCAAAAATTATATTTGGTATATAATTTTAATTATATTTATTATAGTATCTTGTATGTACTTTGATAAATATGTGGGGAATTATGTAAAGTCAGTAACTGTCAGTACAATTAAAGTTTCTTTATCAGATTATTATATAAATATATTTAGTGGGGCAGCAATAATTAATAAATATGGAAAAAAGGATTATGACATACCTTTTATGTGGCTTTCAATTCAGCTTATCATATGTGCTATAATATCCTTAAAGCCTTTTTATTATTCTTCTTATAAAGATTTATACAAACTTATTAAGTCGGAAAAAAGAACTGATTATATTATAAGGCAGATATGTGATATTTTCATAAAGATAGTTTTAGTGTATGTAGTTATAATAGCTGTAATTGTATTATATTCATTCGGTAAGGGATATATTAGCACAGAGGTTCATTATGAATTGTTTCAAAATATGAATAGTGATAGGGGGATAAATATTGGTACGTATATATATCCATTACTATATAGTGTTATGATGGCAGTATTGCAAGTATATTTTAATATGTATATAAACAGAGTTATTGTTATAGCATTTATTGTTGCCTATAATATATTAGCAATATATATTCCGAGCTGGTATGTACTTGGAAATATGTCTATGGTGTATAGAAGCAGTAATTCTGTGGTCAAGATTGAATGTTCGGTTATTGTTTGTTGCATATTAATAGTAATATTTACAATTCTAACAATATTTAGATTTCAGAAATATGATGTAATAAGTACAGAAGAAAAATAATTATAAATTATTCATTGTTGATACTACCATAGCAGCCTCTAATTCCTTAAAAGCATTGCACATAATATTACCTCCTGTTTTGGTTGTTATATAGATTAAGTAACTTATGGTTATCAGTAATTATACTAACTAATTCAATTACTTCATAATCAATATCAGCATAGGCATATTTATCATAGATTGATTTCATATCTTTCTGATAAATATATCGTACAATATCGAAATGTATCTGTCTAGTATGCTTGGAAAAATAAAAGCCAGACTTCAGATGCATAAAGCTGTTAATAATTAAGTAAAAATATCAATAATGTATATAACTTATTAAGTGGCGATGTCACTATGTACTGTAGTGTATACAAAGAGCATTAATAAAATAAGGGCATCGCAGGAAATTTATTCATATAGTATACATATTAACGGATATAACAATTAATTGTATACTATATAAATAATGTTTTTCTGCGATACCCAGTATTAATATCTGTTATTTACCAGCCGTCTGCTTATCAGAGGCTGCTTCATTTTTCCTGTCGGCTATCTTAGTATCAGCCCTGTCGACCCAGCAGCCGAATATAATTCCACCGATAATAAGTATTATAACAATAGCAACAGTTATATTTCCTGCCATATAAACTCCATTCCGCAGGCTGTAAAAATATGCACAATAACGCTGCATTATTAACTGATTATGCTTTATATGCCAGTTGTTTATAATCACAGCCTGCAACACAATAATTAGTTAAATCTGCATCAATTAGTCAAATAAAGATATCTTATATTTAGCTGAGCGTATGATTTTGTAGATGATAGTTCCAAAAATTCCAAGTGTGATACTTAAAGTAGAACCAACAGCGACAATGCCACCAATAGCTATAGCTATATATGTTAATATATTCATAATAATCCTCACTTCTGAGCATAATATTATGCTCTTTTATTTAATTGTCAGTTGTTTACCTCTAACTGATGTATTCGGATTGCTATATTGCTATGCAATCTGCGCAATCCTCTAATACCTCAAACTCCCATATGATTACAGGGGATAGTAAACCTTGAATAAGAATAATATAAAGAATATAACAACGCCTCATCTGCAGATATACATCTATACAAGCTTATATCTTAAAAGCCATCCTGCCTGTATTGGTGGCTTTATAGCTTTAATGCCGGCATACAAGTAGATAGTAATGTCTGATAGTGATAGTACATAACTTATGGTTGTAATCTATAATGTAATTAGATAGAGTGGCAGTGTTATGTAATATCGCAGACATTAATAAATGTGCGAAATGAATAATAATACCTTTATGTATACCAATCAATAAAATAAACTTGTATAGATATGATAAACTGATAACTTTAACCTGCTTTTGGGCATAGTTATAGAATTAGCTTATTTTTCACCGTCCGTATTGTGGATATAATCGACAACGATTGTCTGGATGGAAAAAAGATTTTCCATAGATTTATTATATGTGAAATAATGCTCGCAGTTACTTATGCCATAAGAGCAGTCAGACATAATAAGAGCATTAATTTTGGCTGTATAGCGCACACCGGTTCTTATTGATGCGCTTTCAGAAATATTAGAGTTAGGATTGCCTAACATCTGCGAAGTACAAGGTCTTGAGTCATTGATAGATGGCTGAGGTGTAGCAAAAACCTTACAGTCATCATAAGAACTGTAAAAACCTGTAGAGTTCTTATAATCAGAAGAAAGTCTATTATTTTCAGAATTAACTGATACAAAGCCGGCAGTGACATCATTTGCGAACATATCACTGGAATATGCCTCAACCTTATCAAGGCACATACAGCCAAAGAGAATGGCTATTACAAATATATAATTAATAAGTCGTAATATTCTCTTTTTCATACCAGACAATAACCCTTTCTTCATAAAATACCAAATATCAAAAACATTTGTAATATGATAGCACATAATTTATAATTTGTTAAGAATTAATTAGCAATCATTGAAAAAAAGTATTATAGTATACTAAAGTAATCTAAAGAGGGGATGTCAATGAATAGTTTTAAAAAAATACTGGCGTTATTATGCCTTATAAGTGCATTTGCACTGACATTAAGTGGATGTACACACAACACTGGTATTAGCAATAATGACCAGAATGAAGGATTACAAGAAATTATTGTAGGAAGTGATAATTACCCGCCATTTAATTTTGTAAATGCTGATGGAAGTCCTATAGGTATTGATGTAGAACTGGCTAAAGAAGCGTTTAGAAGAATGGGATATAAGGCTGTGTTTGTATCTATAGACTGGGAGGATAAGAAAAATCTTCTGGCAGATGGAAGTGTCGACTGCGTATGGGGGAGCTTCAGCATGGATGGAAGAGAGAATGAATACAACTGGGCTGGTCCATATATGGTGAGCTGTGAAGTTGTAGCTGTAAGTGTTGAAAGTGACATATATACGCTGGCAGACTTGGAGGATAAGACAGTGGCTGTCCAGACAACAACTAAGCCTGAGGAAATATTTCTTGACAGGGAGGATGATAGAATTCCTAAGATACGTTCACTGATAGCATTACAGAATAGAGAGCTTATATATCCATTTTTAAGCAAGGGATATGCAGATGCACTAGCAGCACACGAAACAGCAATAAGGCAGTATATGAAGGATTATGATATGCAGTTCCGTATACTTGATGAAACACTTATGGTTACAAGTCTTGGAGTTGCATTTGATAAGAATGATAACCGTGGACTTGACATACAGCTTACACAAGTACTTGAGCAGATGAGGAATGATGGAACAGAAAAAGCTATAATCAGTACATATCTTGATGATGCTGATAAGTATCTGGAGGTGGACAGTTATGGAAAATAAACATATTGATAAAATAAAAAATATACATATATGGTGCATAGAGATGCTTATAGGTATACTGACATTATCTATTGTGACCGTTATTGCAGTGGACTCAGATATGTCATCCACACAGAAAAGCCTTTCTGATACTGCAAAATATATAAATGAGCGCTGCAATAGTTTTACAAGACTTAACCTTGCCTCAGAAACAAAGAGTCTTATGCGTATGATAGAGAGCGCACAGCAGATAAACCGTAATATTGCATATGAACTGGAATATAATGGCGGCAGTGATATATATAGTGAGGAATTCCTTAAAAGAAATACGCAGGAATGTTATGTTACGGCAGTCATCTTTCTTGATAAAGAGGGGAAACTTAGCGCACAGTATTATACAGATGGACTTGGGGCTGAATATCTTGATGAGCATCTTGACAGCAGTTCTTTAATAGATGTGTCAGAAAATGTAAGTAAAACCTATTCAACACGGATAGATTGTGAGGATGGTTCGTATATAGACCTTGCGGCATGTGGTATGCCACAGAATGAAGGTATAGTTGTTGTATACTATCATACTCCGAAAGAATATGTTTATAATTATAATCTGTCGTTTGAACATGTTCTTACAGGATATGATGACAAGGAAGATGGCAATATAGTTGTTGCAAGTGGTAATAAAATAATAGCATCTAATAACAAGGCTATGGTAAGTGAAAAGGTAGACAATTACGCCATACTTAATAATATAAAAGATAAAAATGTAAGTAATAAACTTATAGTAGCAAAAAGTGATTCATCATCATCTGGGTATAATTTTGGAGTTATGGTCCGGGGAAGAGATTATTATGTGTACATATATATGCCAGAGCGGAATGTATTCAGGACAGCGCCGCGGCATATTCTGTATACAGTTGCTATATATATTATGGTTGCTCTTGCATTTAACGCAATAAGGGCAAGGACAGCACAGGCATATGAGATGGAACAGCATAGGATTCAACGTCAGTATGCATTAGAACTTGAAGAGAAGAATAAGCAGCTTGAGGAGTCTATCAGGAGAGAGGAAAAAGCCAATGCAGCAAAATCGGACTTTCTGTCGCGTATGACTCATGATATAAGAACGCCTCTTAATGGAATAATAGGTCTTCTAAAGATAGATGAGAAACATATGGAGGATACAGAACTGATTAATGCTAACAGGAAGAAAATGTCAGTCGCTGCAAATCATCTTTTATCACTTATTAATGATATATTACAGATGAGTAAGCTAGAGGATGGCAATATAGAGCTTTCTAATGAAGTGGTTGACCTAAGACAGCTTGTAAAAGATGTTATTACAATAGTCGAACAGAGGGCATCTGAGGCAGGGGTTAATCTTAAATATGACAGAATGCCTGATAATGATGAGTCATATCAGTATAAATATGTCTATGCAAGTCCACTTCATTTACGGCAGATATTTCTTAATATATATGGTAACTGTATTAAATATAATAATGTTGGCGGAGTTGTGGAAACGCATTTCAGATGTATAGGCGTAGAGGATGATGTAGTTACATATCAATGGATTATACATGATACAGGTATTGGAATGAGTGAGGAGTTTTTAAGTCATATATTTGAACCCTTTGTACAGGAAAAGTCCGATGCCCGGAGCGTTTATCAGGGTACGGGACTTGGTATGTCTATAGTTAAGACACTTGTGGATAAGATGGATGGAACTATTGATGTTGCAAGTAAAAAGGGTGCCGGTTCAGAATTTACTATAAGAATTCCTTTTAAGATAGCTGATATTACACCGGATATAGAAGAGGAGAAGGAAGAAAAAGAAAATGCAATAACGGATATAAGAGGTGTCAGACTTCTTCTTGCTGAGGATAATAAGCTTAATGCAGAGATTGTTGAGACCATTCTTAAGGATGAAGGCGCAGAGGTCAAAGTTGCGTGTGACGGACAGCAGGTGGTTAATGAGTTTGCCAATAGTGCGGAAGGAAGTTACGATGCTATTCTTATGGATGTTATGATGCCTAATCTTGATGGTATATCAGCAGCTAAGCGCATAAGAGCCATGGACAGAAAGGATGCCGTAACAATACCGATAATAGCTATGACCGCCAATGCCTTTGAGGAGGATGCAAAGGAATGTATCAATGCAGGAATGAATGCACATATGGCAAAGCCGCTGGATATGGATGTGCTTATTGATATGATTGCAGGGTATTGCAATAAATAAGCGAATAGGTATATTTACATGCAATGTGTTCAGAGCCAGCCGGGGAAATGCGCAGCATGGTTCTGAATGGTGGTATATTCTAAAAAAATACAAAAAATTTTAAAAAAGTGCTGGACAAATGTTTGTGCATAGTGTATTATAATCAAGTCGGGTGGCCGATACAAAACATATGAATACATATGAGCAAGCAGTCGTGGCGGAATTGGCATACGCGCTAGACTAAGGATCTAGTCCATATTGCTTGGGTGCGGGTTCAAGTCCCGCCGACTGCACTGGAAGCACTTACTGGTATGGTAAGTGCTTTTTGTGTATCTGTGTATTATATCAGATAATGATGAGTGTCCATATAGTGAAGATTATATGGGCAGGAATTAAGATTAATGTGGTGTGAAGAATAATTTTTTATATGCGGGATTATAAATAGGTGTATTAAAAATGCGCAAAGCAGGAAAGTATATAATCGTACCCACTTATATCATTACAGGAAAATATAATAATCCCCATCCTCATCCGAGAATTTCTTATAAGTAGTGTGGAATATATCTTCTATAATATGCCTGTTAAGACATTCCTCAGGAGTGCCTTCTGCTGCTATCTGTCTGTCATTCATAATAATGATGTTATCCGATATTCTTATGGCATCTGAAAGCTCGTGAAGCACAAGAATAATAGTCTTTCCAGACTCCCTTAGCTTTTTAACCATATCAAAAAATGTCCGTTTTCCCTCTAGGTCAAGATAAGTTACAGGTTCGTCCATAACGATAATCTGGCTGTCCTGCGCAAGTATCATTGAAAAAAACACACGCTGGCGTATACCGCCGGATAAAGTGTCGGCGTTGTCGTCAGAATAAGGGGTTACATGTGTGAATTCCATAGACCTGTTTACAATGTCAATATCCTCTTTGGATTTCCTTCGTGTAAAGCCAAGATAAGGAAAACGTCCGTGTTCAACAAGAGTTTTTACAGGTAGTACAGGTATGACCGTGCGTATCTGTGGCAGGAAAGCAACCTTTTTGGCACGTTCTTTTAATGGAAGGCTTAAAAAGTCAGTTTCATCTATCATTATGTGTCCGGCTGTCACTTTGGCGCTTGAGTTAAGGCAGGAGAGAAGAGTAGTCTTTCCACAGCCATTGGGTCCTATGATAGTAGTGATTTCGCCTTTATTAAATTTTACATTGATATTCTTTAGTATATGAGTTCCTGAAACTGATACATCTACATTTTCAAAGCTAAGCATTAACTCTTCTTCCTCCTTTCTTTCTAAGCAGCAGATACATAAAGAACGGACCGCCGATAAAAGCCATAATTATTCCTGCAGGCAGTTCAAATGGTGCGGCTAACAGTCTTCCTATAATATCGCATATGAGTACAAATGATGCGCCAAGCAGCACACTTGTTGGAAGGAGCAGCCTTGCATCACTTCCAAAAAGATTGCGGCATATATGTGGCACGATAAGTCCGATAAAGCTTAAAAGTCCTGCATAGCTTACTACAAAACCAGCCATTATGCTTGAAAGTACAAGTAGTGCAAATCGTGTGATATTGACATTAAGTCCAAGTGAGCGTGCATAGTCATCACCGAGTGAAAGTATATTAAGGGGTCGTGCAAAAAACATAGTAATGATAATTGCAATTATAACTCCAGTACATGGTAGAACAAGCTTATTCATAGTAAGTCCTGACAGTGAACCCATTAAAAAGGAAGTAAGATTAATTGATATGTCAGCATTTATAAGCTTAATAGTGTTAATACCGGCATTAAGAAACGATGATACGGTAATACCGGCAAGTACGATAGTTGTCCTTGAACTGTCAGCAAAGTAGGCGAGTGCGTATATACATAATGTAGTCAGCAGTGCGCCCACAAATGCAGCGAAGGAGGAAGCATTTGCGGAATGTGGAAACAATATCATAGACAGCATAACAAAAAAACCGGCGCCTGAATTCACACCAATGGTATTAGGGCTTGCAAGTGCATTATTCATAACGCTCTGAAGTATAACACCTGCCACAGACAGTCCCATACCTGCAACTATGGCACCAATCATTCTAGGAAGACGTATGTTCATTATAAGCACGTAGGTGACAGATGACTTATCACTTCCTGTAAGACAGTGCATTATATCGGCTGGTTTAAGCTGCACACTTCCAAGCATTATGCTTAAAAATGCAGATATAATGAGTAAGGCTGTAAGTGCAATGATAGTGTATACAGGATGTCTGCGGCGTTTGGTGATATTACCGGCAGTATTCTTATTTCCATTATGTTTATTGATTATTGTGTTTGTCATTGTGTATAATCCTTAATTATATTAATGTGTATCTGGTGCACGTATGGATGGAGGGGGGAGTGTGATTACGTTATTCATACATAGTGCATGGCGATACTTTAAAAGATTATCACAAGATTAAGCGATTTTCAATCCGTAGGTATCATAGTTGTGGACTTTTGCCACTCACTGATGTATCAGGATTGCTACATTGCTATGCAATTCACGCAATCCTTAAACATCTCAAACTTTCATAAAATGCCGTATTCAAGACATTTCATTCCGTTTTCGGTGTTTAGCGTGTCCCAAGTAAAAAAGTCTTTTTCTGCAAGCAGAAACCACTTTTTATACTTTTGACACTTACATCATATAATAAGAAGTAATCCGCATTATTCCCGTATTTATGCCTTGTTTCAATAAAAACACATTTACATACCAATTTTATATGAATTAGGTATTGACAAATGTTTCCACAGGTATTACAATCTAATCCATATTAAACAAGTAGGTTTATAGTTTATGCGATTGGAGATGAAGATATGAGATTTAATACAGCATTACTTCACGGAGATTTCAGAGGGGATAAGAAGACAGGAGCGACACAGACACCTGTATATCAGTCAAGTGCATTTGAACATGCCAGCGCTGAGACTCTTGAGAAGATATTTAATAATAAAGCACCGGGCTTTTCATATAGCAGAATAAGCAATCCAACTGTTGATGCATTTGAAAGAAGAATGACAGCTCTTGAAGGCGGTATCGCAAGTGTGTCATGTGCGTCAGGTATGGCAGCTATCACTAATGCATTTACTAATATATTAAGAAGCGGCGATGAGATAGTATGCAGCGCAAGTCTTTATGGCGGCAGTATCGACTTATTCAGGGACTTAGAGAACTTTGGAATTAAGACTCATTATGTTGAGAATAACAATATAGAACAGTTTGAGGCTGCTACGAATGATAATACAAGATTATATTTCGCAGAAACTATAGGAAACCCTAGACTGGATGTTACTGATATTAAGCTTCTTTCAGAGACAGCACATAAGGCAGGCGTTCCACTTATCGTTGATAACACAGTGGCTACAGCATATCTTATAAAGCCAATAGAGTACGGAGCTGACATAGTTGTGAACTCAACATCAAAGTATGTGAATGGAAACAGTAATTCTATCAGCGGAGTTATAACTGATTCTGGTAATTTTAAGTGGGATAGTGTAAAATATCCGGGTATGAAAGAATATGCCAAGTTTGGCCCATATGCTTACACAGCCAAGTTAAGAAATGGTATATATAGAAACACAGGAGCCTGTTTATCTCCACAGAATGCTTTCTATAATATACTTGGTATCGAAACTTTAGGTCTTAGAATGGAGCGTATAACAGATAATGCATTAAAGCTTGCAGAGTATCTTGATACTAATTACAGCTTTCTTAATGTTAATTATCCGGGACTTAAGAGCAGCGAATTCCACGCTATAGCAGATAAAGAGCTAAACAATGGTTACGGTGGAATAATTACTATAAGAACTGGCAGCAAGGAAAATGCATTTAAGTTTATCAATGCACTTAAGCTTCCTCTTAATGTATCTAATATAGGAGATACTAAGACACTTGTAATTCATCCGGGTTCAACTATAAGCGCTCACAGTACTGAGGAAGAAAAGAAAATCGCAGGAGTGTTTGATGATCTTGTAAGAATCAGTGTGGGAATAGAGGATATCGAAGACCTTATTGAGGACTTCACACAGGCAGTAGAATTCATACAGCAGTAATGAGTGTCAGGATTACAGACACTTGAGATTATTATATTACATTGTGAATATCCGTTGTTTATGATAAGCGGGTAAGATGGAGGAAAATATGGCTAAGATTGATTATTCAGCACTTAAAAAAGGCGGATTTATGAGACAGAAACAGAAAGGATACTTCTCACTCAGAATTCAGGTTGTAGGTGGTAATCTTACATCAGAGAATATCAGAGCTGTCGCTGATGTTGCAGATAAGTACGGAAAAGGTTATGTACATATGACATCAAGACAGGGTGTTGAAATTCCTTTCATTAATTTTGATAATATAGAAGAAGTAAGAGCAGAGCTTGCAGAAGGCGGGGTTAAGCCGGGTGTATGCGGACCAAGAGTAAGAACAGTTACAGCATGTCAGGGTAATGCAGTCTGTCCTAGCGGTTGTATAGACTCATATGATATAGCAAAGAAGCTTGATGAGCATTACTTCGGAAGAGAACTTCCACATAAGTTTAAGTTCGGTGTTACCGGATGTCAGAACAACTGTCTTAAGGCAGAAGAGAATGATATCGGTATCAAGGGCGGTATGGATGTCACATGGGTTGAGGACAAATGTATCAACTGTGGTGTATGTGAGAAGGCCTGCCGAATGGGTGCTATAAGCTGTGCTAATAATACAGTTACTATAGACAGAACAAAGTGTAATAACTGTGGACGCTGTGTTAAGTCGTGTCCTACAGAGGCCTGGGAAGGAAAGAGCGGATTTATCGTATCATTTGGTGGACTTTTTGGTAATCAGATATATAAGGGTGAACAGCTTCTTCCACTTATCACAGATGAAGAAACACTTTTCAGAGTTACAGATGCAGCTATAGGCTTCTTTGAAAAGAATGCCAATGCTGGAGAAAGATTTAGACTTACATTACAGAGATTAGGTGAGGATGAGTTCAGAAAGGTTATAAGAGAAGCTTACGAGGGTAAGTAATATACATAATGAAGGGAGATTGATTATGGAAATCGAAGGAATTAAGATTGATGATACAGTTGATATAACTGATAAGGTATGCCCACTCACATTTGTTAAGGCAAAGGTTGCTATTGATGAGCTTGATGACGGCGAGGTAATTGCTATCCGTATGAATGATGGTGAACCGGTAGCTAATGTTCCAAGAAGTATAAAGGAAGAGGGACATCAGATACTTAAGCTTGTTAATAATGAGGATGAAACTTATACACTTATTGTTAAAAAGGTAGAAGAATAATAAAATATAAAAACTCTTATTAGTATATAATATGCAGAAAGGAGATAGTATGGCAGAGAGAATTAAGTTACAGGATTTTGATGAAAAAGTATTAAATAATCCACTTCCAGTACTTGTTGACTTCTATTCTGACAGTTGTGTTCCATGCAAGAGATTAGCACCTGTAATCGGAACGGTAGAAGATGAGAAGGCTGGTGAGCTCGCAGTATTCAAAGTTAATATCAACTTTGATGCAGATGCCGCAGAAAAGTATGAAGTAAGCGCAGCACCAACACTTGTATTATTCAATGGTGGAGAAGAAAAGGCAAGACATACGGGCGTATTCAAGAAGGATGAGCTTGTAAGCTTTATAGAGGATAATGCATAAGCTGTTTGTTAAAGAATGGCTTGTAGTAATATAATTTACATTAATTAATAATGATGCAATGAAAGAAAGTTTGACATTTTATTAAGTAAATATGCCATATGGCAGGAAAGAGGTAGAATATGCAGTTAACAGTATCAGGAGTAAAGAAAGAATATGAAGATGGAATTACACTTCCAAAGCTTTTTGAAATTGAAAATGTAGAAACACCAGAGTATGTAACAGTTTCAATCAATGAGGAATTCATCCCTGGCGACCAGAAGGAAACATATCAGTTAAAAGATGGAGATAATGTTGAATTCTTATACTTCATGGGCGGCGGACAGAGATAATAAAATAAATCATTAAAGGAGAATTTATATGGCTTTAACAGACGAGCAGATAGAACGTTATTCGCGTCATATCATTTTAAAAGAAGTTGGCGCTAAAGGACAGAAGAAGTTACTTAACGCTAAAGTACTTATAATAGGTGCAGGCGGACTTGGTGCACCAGCAGCTATGTATCTTGCAGCAGCCGGTGTAGGAACAATCGGTATTGCAGATGCAGATGAGGTTGACCTTAGCAACCTTCAGAGACAGATTATTCACCAGACAGCAGATGTAGGCAAGGCAAAGGTTCAGTCAGCAAAGGAAACTATGAATGCTATGAACCCAGATGTTACAGTTAATACATACAGAGAATTCATAACAAGTGAGAATATTATGGATATCATCAAGGACTATGACTTCGTTATTGATGGTACAGATAATTTCCCAGCTAAGTTCCTTATCAATGATGCCTGTGTTATGGCTAAGAAGCCATTTTCACATGCTGGTATCATCAGATTTAAGGGTCAGCTTATGACTTATGTTCCTGGAGAAGGACCATGCTACAGATGTGTATTTAAGAACCCACCACCAAAGGATGCAGTACCTACATGCAAGCAGGCCGGTGTTATCGGAGCTATGGGTGGTGTTATCGGAAGTCTTCAGGCTATGGAGGCTATTAAGTATATCCTTGGTGTAGGTGACTTGCTTACAGGATATCTTCTTACATACGATGCTATAACACAGGAATTCCATAAGATTAAGCTTCCATCTAACACAGATGGCTGTGCAGTATGTGGCAAGCACCCAACTATAACAGAGCTTATTGATTATGAACAGGTAGTTTGTGAAGACCACTAATTCTATATATATGAAATCAGGAGGTGTCACAAGGTGATTACATTTAATAAAAGCGATTATGATACAATACTTGAATATGCAAAGAAAAATCTTCCAGAGGAGGCCTGCGGACTTATTGGTGGAACAATAGAAGACGGAGATAAGCACGTTAAAAAGGTATATCTTTTAACTAATATTGACCACTCTAATGAGCATTTTTCAATGGATCCTAAGGAACAGCTTGCAGCAGTAAAGGATATGAGAGCAAATGGCTTGGTTCCTCTTGGAAACTGGCACTCACATCCAGAGTCTCCTTCAAGACCATCTGAGGAGGATAAAAGACTTGCATACGACAGTAAGGCAAGCTATATGATACTTTCACTTATGAATATAGATGAGCCAGTACTTAACTCATTCCATATAGAAGGAAATGTATCAGAAAAAGAAGATTTACATATTATTTAGTGGTATGTAATTATATAAGCCAGAGCCGTGGCAGAAAAAGGAACGGAGTGATATGCCTGTGCAGGGAACTTCGTTCCTTTTTTAATATAGAATAAAATTAAATTTTATGCAGATTATATAATGATACCAGGGTCAAAAGATATAAACCCACATGAGCTTGCTTATAGGTGAGTGAATGACCTTGTGACCCGCTCCAATATGAGCATAAAAGTGGGATGATAGTCCTACGATATGCGAATATTGGAGCGGATTGTGGGAGTGCGCAGCACACAACAATACGTAAGTATCATAGTTGGGGATTTTTGACCCTGACATCATTATAATTTATAATAAGGAAGTTACAGATTAGGAGAGAGGTGTATACAATGAGTGGACATAATAATATTTTAGATGTAATTATAGTAGGAAGCGGTCCGGCAGGACTGTCAGCCGCTATATATACTAAAAGAGCAGGACTTGATACTCTTGTTATAGAGAAGGAATATATGGGCGCAGGACAGATTGCATACAGTGATAAGGTTGATAATTACCTTGGAATACCGGCAGTCAGCGGCTTTGACCTTGGTGAAAGCTTTAGAAACCACGCTGAGTCACTTAGAATTACTATAGAAGAGGGGGAAGTGTCGGCAATTAAAGCTGTAGATGGTATAGAGGATGAAAATATATCTGTATCTGGTGAGTCATCTTTATGGAAATTGGAACTTTCACATGATACTTACAAGCTTGCAAGAACTGTTATATATGCAACAGGAAGTCATCACAGACATTTGGGAATAAAGGAAGAAGAGCAGTTTATAGGAAAAGGTGTATCGTATTGTGCTGTATGTGATGGCGCATTTTTTAAGGATAAGAGTGTAATTGTAGCAGGTGGCGGAAACAGCGCACTTGGCGATGCACTTTACCTTTCAGATATATGTGCAGATGTATATATAGTCCACAGAAGAGATGAGTTCAGAGGTGATGCAGTTACGCTTGAAAAGCTTAGAAGCTGCGATAATGTCCATATAGTTACCGGTGTTACAATACAGGCACTTAAGGGTGAAAAGAAGCTTGAGGAAGTTGTTCTTAGCGATGGCAGTGTAATAAAGGCAAATGGTCTTTTTGTGGCTATTGGTATGGAACCGGAAACAGATATTCTTAAAGGCGTTGTCAAGCTTGATAATACAGGCTATGTAGTAGCAGGAGAAGACTGTGTTACATCTGCTAAGGGACTGTTTGTTGCGGGTGATGTAAGAACAAAGGAGTTAAGACAGGTTATAACAGCAGCCGCAGACGGAGCTAACGCAGCTGCACAGGTAATAAAGTATTTAAAGTAATTGAAATTAACAAAAATGTGTGTTATATTCATTAACCGTTGAGATAATCAGCGCAAAGAAAAACAGTAAGATAATGAAAGGACATACACATATGAGTAAAAGGGATAAAAGTACGACAGCCAGTATGGATATGACAACAGGTTCAATTCCGATAAAGATACTTAAGTTTAGTATTCCGCTTATGCTTGCACAGATACTTGAAGTGTTATTTAATATGTCGGATGTTGCTGTTGTAGGTAAGTTTTCAAGTTATGAAGCACTTGGAGCAGTTGGTTCAACTTCGCTTCTTGTAACACTGTTTACAGGCTTTCTTATAGGTATGGGCTGTGGTGTCAATGTAAGAGCTGCACAGCAGCTTGGTGCAGGTCAGAGGGAAAATGTACGAAAAACTATCCATACATCATTTCTTTTATGTCTTTTTGTGGGATTTACGGCTATGGTGCTTTGTATAGCTGGAGCAAAGTTTTTCCTTTCACTTATGAATACAAAGCCTGAGCTTATAGACGGTGCTGTCCTTTATTTCAGGATATATGCGTTTGGTATGCCGGCAATGGCTGTATATAACTTTGGTAATGCTGTTATGAGTGCAAGCGGTGATACAAAGAAGCCTCTTATATACCTCACATTTGCAGGTATTGTCAATGTCTGCCTTAATCTTATATTTGTTATAGGAATAGGTATGGCTGAGGATGGTGTCGCATTTGCAAGTATAACAGCCCAGTATATATCAGCAATACTTGTGGTGGTTAATCTGTTAAGAAGAAAAGATGCTGATGTATGCAGATTAAGGATAAATGAGTTAAGGTTCTATCCGGGAGTATCGAAGGTTATACTTATGCTTGGAATTCCAGCGGGTATTCAGAATGCAATATTTGCTATGGCTAATCTTTTTATACAGACAGGAGTTAATTCTTTCAGTGCGGTTATGGTATCGGGAAATGCTGCTGCTGCCAATGCAGATACACTTATATATAATGTTATGATGGCGTTCTATACAGCCTGCTCAAGCTTTATGGGGCAGAATATGGGAGCACATAACAAGAAACGTATGTTAAAGAGCTACCTTATAAGTATGGCTTATGCTTTCTTTGCAGCGGCTGTGCTTGGAGGACTTCTTATAATATTTGGAAGACAGTTCCTTTCATTGTTTACAAGTGAACCTGAGGTAGTTGATGCAGGTATGCAGAGAATTATGATTATGGGCTTTTCATATGCCTTGTCTTCATTTATGGACTGTACGATAGCGGCATCAAGAGGACTTGGAAAGACAATAGTGCCAACAATAGTTGTTATCATAGGTTCGTGCGTGTTCAGGGTAGCGTGGGTATATACAATATTTGCATATTTCCACACAATACCTTCATTGTTCCTGTTATACCCATGCTCATGGATAATAACAGCAGTGGCAGAGATAGCTTACTTTATACATTGTTTCAGGAAACTGGCATTTGATAAGGGCATATCATATAATTAAATAACATTTTTATCAATGAAAATATTAAGAATTGCTATATAAAATTGTTTTTATAAAAAAGGCATAAACACAAATATATGATTATTAAGTGAATTAATTATCATAGGTATGTGTTTTATGCCTTTTAATATGTTTAATGTGTTTTACTTAATTGCTTCTGCAAGCTTAGTCATATTGGCAATATCTTCATCTTTCATAGTAGACTTGATAGTTACTGTATCGCCGCATATAGTTATATTCTTCATTCCTTCAAATGCTGTCTTCATCCACTTGCCGGCAGTAGGTGCCCATGAACCATTTTCAATAATTCCAACCTTACGGTTCTGGTAAGCCTTGTGTGAAAGTCTGTTGATGAAGTCCTCCATAGGAGGGAATACACCGCCGTCATAGGAAGCTGCTGCCACGATAAGTCTGCTGTAACGGAAAGAGTCTTCGATGGCTTCTGCCATATCATCTCTTGTAAGGTCTGTAAATGCTACCTTGGCAAATCCATTTTCTTTAAGAATATCAACCATCTTTTCGGCTGCTGCCTTAGTGTTGCCGTGGATAGAAGCACATGCTACAAGTACTCCGTCATCCTCTGGCTCATAACTGCTCCATGTAAGATACTTTCCTATGTAAAAGTCAAGGTTTTCTTTAAGAATAGGACCGTGAAGAGGGCATATAGTCTTAATATCAAGTCCTGCTGCCTTCTTTAAAAGAGTCTGTACAGGTGCGCCATACTTTCCTACAATATTAAAGTAATATCTTCTTGCTTCGCATGTCCAGTCTTCATCAGCGCTTAAAGCACCGAACTTGCCAAATGCATCGGCAGAGAAGAGTACTTTTTCAGTTGTTTCATATTCTAACATAACCTCTGGCCAGTGAACCATAGGTGCCATAATAAATTTAAGATTGTGGGTTCCTAATGATAATTCCTGTCCATCTGCAACAGTAATGCATCTTTCATCAAGATTATCTATAGTAAAGAACTGAGGAAGCATAGCCTTTGCCTTTGTGCTAAGAACAAGCTTTGCAGCAGGATACTTATCTGCAACAGCCTTTATATTGGCTGCATGGTCTGGTTCAAGGTGGGAGATAACTATATAATCAATGGTTCTTTCACCGAGAGCATCTGAAAGATTAGCAAACCATTCATCTGATTTTCTTGCATCTATTGTGTCCATAACAGCTACTTTTTCATCAAGAATTACATATGAGTTGTAAGACACTCCGTTAGGCACCTGATACTGGCTTTCAAAAAGGTCAAGAGTAGTATCATCTGCACCTATGTACTTAATTGACTCTGATATAAATGTATCTGACATAATTAATCCTCATTTCTGCGCACTTTTTATTCATAACTGATAAGCGTGATATGCGCTAAAGTACTTATCAGGTGTAATCTATATAATATTCATAAGTGTTCTGTTGTCTATAATTGAATATTATATAATAAAAATAGTAATGATTACCATTATTGTTTTAAATTATAACATATAAGATAATTTTGTCAATCTATATAATTGTAGTTCCTCTATTTATTGTTGTCTTATATATTTGTAATGGCTTATATTATGATGTCGGGGGCAAAAGTCTATTATACTTCAACCTTCTCCATACGTGTCTTCAATATTTCAAACAGTTCCTCTTCACTATTAATATCTTCATTGCCAAGATCTGCACAGGCGATGGAAATATCTAAGGGAAGTCTTTTGTTATTAAAAAGAAGGTGCTTAGGAGAAGCTTCCAGCGGAAGGCACATAATACGTTTCTTAAAGTTATCATAGTTAAGGCTGCTTTCAAGAACAAAGAAAGTATCAGGGCTGTATCTAACAAATAACATTCCTGTATCCGTTTCATCATAGAATATCTGCTTTAATAAGGAGTACAGGCTGCATATTATTCCAGAGGCTGCCATACTGCCTTCGTTCTGTGTTATATCATATAAATGCTCTATATGTATAAGAGCAGTGTTAGTCTGGTGGGTTTTCTTTGCATTATAGAAAAGATTAGGAATATGCTCAGCAAGATAATCACGGTTGTAAGCATCAGTTTCCTTATCTAACAGTAACTGGCTGTTAAGAGCCTTTATTGTACTTACAAGCTTCTTTCTTTCAGAAGCTGAACTGTACCTGTTATATGTATAAGAAAAATGCTTGACTATCTCAAGTACAAGTGGTGCGCCGTCAACTATGACAGGACGTGAAGTTACCTGAAATATGTCATCGTCAGTTGTTTCAAGCTTTGACTGTGTGCGCTTTGTAAGCATAGCCCTTGCAGAGGTGCAGTTTGCACACTGATATGGAACACTCCATACATCAAAACAGTTATCACATTCATCATTATTATCAGCTGGAGTATTATCTAAAGTCCTGACAATACGACATTCATAAGGATTGACAAGTCTTACAACATCAAAAGAGCAGGCTAACATATTCATTTCTTCAGTTATCTGCGCTGTTGTGTATGACTTTATCTCAGATACATCGCCAGTATGTGCTTCTGGTTCATAATCCATGCGGTTATTATCAAGAGTATTAATATTATTATTCATAAGCCGTTCCTACCTTACTAAAAGCTGAATAAATAGTATCATAAAAATAATAAAATTCCAACTTATATTTGACATTTATTTGACGAAAATGTATCTTATTAGATATTAAAGAGGTGAAGGCTGCCGGTCGGCAGAGGTAGCTATATCAGATTATTATATTAAGTGAATTAGTTAAGATACTTAAAGCTGATATATGGAAGGACGGATGCGTATGCAGAATAGTGTATTAAATATATCAAAGGAACAGGTAGAGAAAGCCATTGAAATACTCAATCCATGTATGAATGATTACATATATGTGTTTGACTTAAAAGAAGATTACTATATTATATCAGAACATGCGATGGACAGATTCCTTCTGCCATCAGATAAGTTCTATGATGCAACAAAAAAGCATAAGGAGTTTGTGTATCCACATGATATTGCCAAGCTTACAGAAGAAATAGGCATAATCAAGGCGGGTGGAAAAGAATTTCATAATATGAAGTACAGATGGCTTGACAGAAACCATAATCCTGTATGGATTAACTGTAGGGGTACGGTTCTGTATGATGATAATAAAGAGCCGCACTATCTTGTAGGCTGTATCAATGAGATAGGTCTTAAGCCGGAGGCTGATAATGTGAGCGGTCTTCTTGGCGAATACGCACTTGCGGATTATATGAAGGAAAAATGCGGTGACAGTATTCCAACAGGCTTTATGATAAGAATAGGTATAGATAAGTTCAGTGCAATCAATGCAAACTTCGGTACAAGTTATGGCGATTTTATATTAAAAAGAACTTCCGATTGTATCCTTGAGTGCATTAAAGAAAACCAGAGCCTGTTTAAGGCCGGCGCAGATGAGTTTATAGTGGTGGATTTTGATGGCGGCAGTATAGATGAGGCTGTTGACATATATCTTAACTGCAAGAAGCGTGTCAATGAATTTATAGAAGATAATAAGTACGATATTGTGTATACACTGTCAGCAGGAATTATTGATACTAAAAATATAACAAGGGAAAATGAAAACTATATAAAAGTGTCAGAATTTGCCTTAAAGATGGCAAAAGATAACGGAAGAAATAATTATTATATATATAATGAAGAAGACTATAGCAGATATAAGAGAAAAAGATATATAAGCAAGGCACTTCACAATGCAGTCAATAATGATTTTGAGGGTTTTGAGGTATTCTATCAGCCGATAGTGGATGCCAATACATATATGCTTACAGGTGCTGAGGCACTTATGAGATTTTCAATGAAAAAAGAAGACTCTGATGAGAGGGAGTTTGTGTCACCTGTAGAGTTCATACCACTGCTTGAGGAAACAGGTCTTATCATACCTGCCGGAAAGTGGATACTTGAACAGTCGGCAAGACAGTGCAGTATATGGAATGAGAAAGTGAAAGGCTTCAGGGTGAATGTGAATATATCTTACATACAGGTTATGAAGAGTGATGTATTTTCAGATATTATGTCAGTTATAAAAAAGTACGCACTTGAGCCTTCGTGTATAGGAATAGAGCTTACAGAGAGCGGATACCTTGACTCTAATACACACTTTACACAGTTGTGGAGCAGACTTAAGGATAACGGAGTGTATGTGCTTCTTGATGATTTTGGAACTGGATATTCTAATCTTCATTGTTTAAGTGACTTAAAGCCTAATTATATCAAGATAGACAGGTCATTTACATTAAAGGCATTAAAGAACCAGTATGATTATGAGCTTATGACAGATATTATCGATATGGCACACAGCCTTGGACTTAAGCTATGCATAGAGGGTGTTGAAACATCTGATGACTTAAGAACATTAAGAAAGCTGGGAGCTGATTATATTCAGGGCTATCTTTTTGGCAAGCCGTATCCTGCATCGCTTTTTGAGAGCAGATATGTTAACTGAGTAACAAAATAGCATCTTATATGTAATATTTTAAATTGTATAGTATTATAAATGAAAGTTGAATGAAAAAAATCAACGAAATATGTCATAAAATGACAATATAAGAATGATTTTATCAGAGAAATGTTGTATAATAATAAACATTAAGTTAAAGATATTTTTCTGGAATGGAGGATGTTATGGAAGATAAAGCTAATATTAGCAGAAAGTTTATTATGGCAGCAGTATTATTGCTTATACCAGTGTTTGCTGCTATGATTATTATTTTTGTATTATTGAGTAATGGAGTTATAGATGTATTAGTTGCATTTATTCTTATGATTGTAGTATTCGGAGTAATCCTTTTTGGCATTATCAGTCTTATAAGGACGATTATTATTCCGATAAGGGCAGCTATAACAGGTGTATCTATGGAAGATAAGGGTAACGAAAAGATAGCTGGAAAGCTTGAAAAGTTATCCGCAAGAAATGATGATATGGGTGAAATAGTGCGTAATATCCAGAGTACATTTGGTGGTTTTACCAATACCATATCAGCTATAAGAAAAGCAACCGGAGAGCTTGAACAGGTTTCTGACGAGTTCGTTAAAATGTTTACTTCCATGCAGGATGTTGTAAATAATACTAATTCTGCGGTAGACACGATTACAGGCAATACAGAGATTGAGGCTGAAAAGGTTGAGAATATTAAAGTAAAGACAGATGCTATAAGCAAGGCAGTTGATAATATCCATAAGAATATCGAAGGCCTTAAGGAAAGCATTGATACAGTTACAGAATGTAACGACAGAGCCGCTGATATTATGAAGGAACTTATCCAGATTAGTGAAGAAAGCGGTCATGCTATGGATGAGGTCAGCAAGGAAACTGCACGTACGAATGAGTCAGCACAGGAGATTAGAAATGTTACAGAGATTATAGCTGGTATATCTAACCAGACTAACCTTTTAGCACTTAATGCGAGTATAGAGGCTGCAAGAGCTGGCGAAAACGGAAGAGGCTTCGCAGTTGTTGCTGAGCAGATAAGAGAGCTTGCCGACCAGTCAAGAGAGTCAACAGAGCACATTAACCAGATTGTCAATGACCTTATAGAGAATTCTAATATAAGTGTTGAAACTGCAAAGAAGGTATCAGAAGCATTTGAAAAGCAGGATGCCAAGATAAAGGATACAGAAGCCATATTTGGTACTCTTAATTCTGAGATTAACAGGGTTGGAGGCGCTGTCGGCGGTATTGCCGGTGAGGTTGATGACCTTGAAGAACATAAGAATAATATAGCTGCAGGAGTTGATAATCTTGCAGAGTTTGCAGAGCAGAACGCTGAAAGCGGAAGAATTACAAGTGAGAATATGAGGAATCTTGAAAATGTAATGGTTAGCTGCAAGTCATCTACAGACAGAATTGTTAATGTATCTAATGAGCTTGTTTCAGAGATAAAGAACTTAAGCCAGAAGAAGCTTGGTAAGATTGATGTTATGAAGTAAAACGGAGTGTTCAGGTGCTGTTGTATTAATGAACGCAGGATAATAAGGTAAAGGATTACAGCCATAATGGTGTTATCGGGAAAGATAATGCTGTTGTGGCTTTTTTTCTTTTTAGTATGTCATAAGCCAACCAATTCAACATATAAAAATTAAATGTTAAAATGTTCAATAATCGGTAAGTGATTTTTTAAAAAATAAACATACACACACCTTCCTAAGCTAAAATATGTAATGTAAGTAAAGAAAATTTAAGAACAATGTAAAAAATAAATTAAGAAATGTTAAGAAATATATTGCAAATATGTTTAATATAGTGTATCATCTTGAGTGAAATGAACAACACTTTTAAATTATGAACAAACGGTATTTACAAGGAGGATAGGATGTATGAATAACATTAAACGCAATATTTTGCTTAATCCGGGTCCATCAACAACAACAGATACGGTTAAGATGGCGCAGGTGGTTCCTGATATATGTCCAAGAGAGAAAGAATTTGCCTCACTTATGAAGGGACTTCGTGAGGATCTGGTTAAAATCGTTCACGGTGATACAGATGAGTATACAGCAGTATTATTTACAGGTTCAGGAACTATTAATATTGACGTATGTATGAACTCATTACTTCCGGAGGGAAAGAAGGTTCTTGTTATCAATAATGGTGCTTACAGTACAAGGGCAGTAGAGATATGTCAGTATTACGGACTTGATTATATTAATCTTGAATTTCCTATAGACGAGCTTCCAGACCTTTCAGTAGTTGAACAGACACTTAAAAGTAATCCTGATATTGCACTTGTTCACACAACACATAATGAAACAGGAACAGGAATACTTAATCCTATACGTCAAATAGGTGCTATTGCACATAAGTACGGTGCGGTATTTTCTGTGGATACAACATCGACATATGCGATGAGACCAATAGACGTTAATAAGGACAATATTGATTTCTGTATGGCTTCGGCGCAGAAGGGACTTATGGCTATGACCGGACTTTCCTATATTGTAGGAAAAAGGGAGATTATCGAAAAGTCTAAGGATTATCCTAAGCGTTCATATTACTGCAACCTTTATATGCAGTATGATTTCTTTGAAAAGACAGGGCAGATGCACTTTACACCTCCAGTACAGACTATATATTCTGTTATTCAGGCTCTTAAGGAATACTGGGCAGAGGGTGAGGAAGCAAAGTGGGCACGCCATACACGCGTTTTCGAGGCTATACATAAAGGGCTGGATGAACTTGGCTTTAAAGATGTGATTAAAAGAGAATGGCAGGCTGGGCTTGTTGTTTCAGCCATATATCCGGATGACGTTAACTGGGACTTTGATAAAGTACACGATTATTGTTATGAGCGCGGATTTACAATATATCCGGGTAAGATAAGCACTACTAATACATTCCGACTGTGTGCGCTTGGTGCTATTGATGAAGATGATATAACAGCATTTTTTAAGGTGTTTAAAGAAGCACTTGAAGCCAATAATATAGCGATACCGGTACATTACAATGAGGCTTAAGGGAATAGTATAAAATTAGGAGACGAAAGTAAAATGAACAAAGGAGACAGTAAAATAATGAAAACAGTATATACATGTTTTTGTACAGATGTTATACATGAAGGACATCTTAATATAATAGAGCAGGCGCATAAGTATGGAAGAGTGGTAGTTGGAGCACTTTCAGATGAGGCATTAATCAGATATAACCGCTTTCCAACTATATCATTCGATGAGAGAATTAAGATGTATCAGGAGTTAGAAGGGGTTGACGAAGTCATTGTACAGAATACTATTATGTATGATGATGTGATTAAGAAGTTAAAGCCTGATTATGTAGTTCATGGAGATAACTGGAGAGAGGGCGCAGAGTCTGTTATACGTGAAAATGTGCTTTCGCTTTTATCAGAATATGGCGGAGAACTTATAGAAGTTCCATATACATACAATGAAAAAGTAAGAAAAATAGACTCTACATTAAAGGAAAAGCTTGCTATGCCTGAGTATAGAAGAAAGCGTTTAAAGCAGCTTATAAAAATGTGTCCGGTTGTAAAGACAATAGAGGCACACAGCGGTCTTACAGGTCTTATAGCAGAGAAGACTGTTGTCGAGGAGAATGGCAGACTTGACCAGTTTGATGCTATGTGGGTAAGTTCACTGTGTGACAGTACAGCTAAGGGAAAGCCGGATATTGAACTTGTGGATATGTCATCACGTCTGCGCACAATCGATGATATTATGGAGGTCACTACTAAACCAATTATTCTTGATGGTGATACAGGCGGACTTACAGAGCATTTTGTATATAATGTAAGAACTCTTGAACGAATGGGTGTTTCTGCTATTATTATTGAGGATAAAAAAGGACTTAAGAAGAATTCACTGTTTGGTAATGAGGTTGAACAGACACAGGATTCTATAGAGGACTTCAGCGCAAAGATTGCAGCAGGCAAGAAGGCACAGCTTACTGATGATTTTATGATTATTGCAAGAATAGAGAGCCTTATTCTTGAGAAGGGAATGGAAGATGCACTTACAAGGGCATTTGCATTTGTTAAGGCAGGCGCAGACGGAATTATGATACACAGTCGTAAGAAAGACCCTTCAGAAATACTTGAGTTCTGTGATGAGTTCCGTAAGAAGGATGCCAATACTCCGATAGTTGTAGTGCCATCTTCGTACAATGTTATCACAGAGGAGGAGCTTGCAGCGCACGGCGTAAACATAGTTATATATGCCAACCAGCTCACAAGAAGCGCATTTCCTGCTATGAGACAGACAGCAGAGGATATTCTCCGTTATCACAGGGCTAAGGAGGTCGATGACAGACTTATGCCTATAAAAGAGATTATAACGCTTATTGATGAATTATAATGGAGGAAAGTATGAAAGTTGAAAAGTTAGTTGAAATAATAGGTTCTGATTTTTATACAGGAGTTCCTGACTCACAGCTTAAGGCTCTGTGTAATTATCTTATTAATACATATGGAATTGATAAGAAACATCACATAATAGCGGCTAATGAGGGAAACTGTACAGCTCTTGCCGCCGGTTATCATCTTGCTACAGGAAAAGTGCCTGTTGTGTATATGCAGAATAGTGGTGAGGGAAATATAATTAATCCTGTTGCTTCACTTTTAAATGATAAGGTATATGCAATACCAGTAGTTTTTGTGATAGGCTGGAGAGGTGAACCAGGCATACATGATGAGCCACAGCATATATATCAGGGAGAGGTTACTATAAAGCTTCTTGATGATATGGGGATTAAGTCATACGTCATAGGAACTGATACAACAGATGAAGAAGTAGAGGCAGCTATGGATGAGTTCCGTAAAGAGCTTGCTTTAGGGAAGGATGTTGCATTTGTCATACGAAAGGGCGCACTTAAGTATGATGAAAAGGTTATATACAAGAATGATAACAGTATGTTAAGAGAAGATATAATAAAGCATATTGTCAGTGCAGCAGGAGAAGACCCTATTATATCAACGACAGGAAAGGCAAGCCGTGAGTTATTTGAAACGCGTGTTGCCAATGGACAAAGCCATAAGTATGATTTCCTTACAGTAGGTTCAATGGGACACAGTTCATCTATAGCGCTTGGTGTAGCTGTCAATAAGCCTGATACAAAGGTATGGTGTATTGACGGTGATGGAGCAGTGCTTATGCATATGGGAGCCATGGCTGTAATAGGTGCAAATGCACCACATAATCTTGTGCATATAGTTATTAATAACGGTGCGCATGAAACGGTCGGAGGCATGCCTACGGTTGCTTCTGATATAGATGTTGCTGCAATAGCTAAGGCTTGTGGATATGCAAATGTTACAAGTGCAGGTACTTTTGATGAGCTTGATAAGGCTCTTGAGGCAGCTAAAAATGCAGACGAGCTTAGTTTTATAGAGGTTAAGTGTTCAATAGGCGCAAGGGATGACTTGGGACGTCCAACAACTACGGCACTTGAGAATAAGCAGAATTTTATGGAATATCTTAAGGAATTAAGGTAGGATTAATTTTTGACAGACGGACGATAATGAATAGCCATAATGGTGTTATCTATATGAGATAATGCTGTTGTGGCTGTTTTTTATTGTGGCAAACGGACGATATAAGTTCTTTGTCAAGGGTGGTGGTAAGGTTTAGAACCTAAATGGACAAAAGTATGCATTTATAGTCGTAAAGATAAATATAATCATTAACAGATACAAAAATAAGCATTTATGTATTGACAAACACTTAAACATTTGTTTAAATGTTTATATAAAGAGATGGTTCTTAAATGAAACCTGATAAAAACATTTTTAAGTGATTATCAAAGAAAGGATAAGCATATAAGTATTATATGCGGGTGATTATTATGAAGAAGACTTATGGTATTGAGGTTGATTGTGCTAACTGTGCTTTAAAGATGGAGGATGCAGCTAAGAAGACAAGTGGTGTTAAGGATGCTACAGTATCATTTATGACACAGAAGATGAAGGTTGAGTTTGAGGACGGAGCTGATGCATCAGCAGTTATGCAGGATGTATTAAAGAACTGTAAGAAGGTTGAATCTGACTGTGAGATATTCTTATAAGAAGTAACTTATTAAGCTACAGACTAATCTGTTATGGATTATGTTGGCGGAATATGAGTTTAATGATGAAAGGCAGTGGTTCATATGACTAAGAAGCAGAAGAAAGTGCTTATACGAATTATAATAGCGGCAGTATTGATTGCTGCCTTAAAGCTATTGTTTCATTTTGTGACAGTCAATAAGTATATTGAACTTGTTGCTTTCCTTGTACCATACTTTGTTATTGGATATGATATACTGAAGAAAGCTATACACGGAATATTTAACGGAGAAGTTTTTGATGAAAACTTTCTTATGGCAATAGCAACTGTAGGTGCAATAGCACTTGGTGAATATGTCGAGGGTACAGCGGTTATGCTTTTCTACCAGATAGGTGAGCTGTTCCAGAGTTATGCGGTAGGAAAGAGCAGAAAGAATATTACTTCGCTTATGGATATAAGACCTGACTATGCCAATATCGAAGAAGACGGTAAGATAGAGCAGGTTGACCCGGATGACGTTGAAATAGGCACAATTATTATTGTAAAGCCCGGTGAGAAGATACCTATTGATGGTGTTATAGTAGAAGGCAGCTCAACACTTAACACAAGTGCTCTTACAGGTGAGAGCGTACCAAGAGGTGCTAAAGAGGGTGATGAGGTCATAAGTGGATGTGTTAATCTTACAGGACTTCTTAAGATTAAGACTAACAAGGAGTTTGGTGACTCTACAGTATCGAAGATACTTGACCTTGTTGAGAATTCAAGTATGAAGAAGTCCCGTTCAGAGAATTTCATAACAAGATTTGCAAAGATATATACACCAGCTGTATGTATAGGCGCACTTGTGCTTGCAGTGCTGCCACCACTTGTTAATCTTATTATGGGTAATCCGGCAGAATGGTCAAAGTGGCTTATAAGAGCACTTACAACTCTTGTAATAAGCTGTCCGTGTGCGCTTGTTATATCTATTCCTTTAAGTTTCTTTGGAGGAATAGGCGGTGCATCTTCAAGAGGTATACTTATAAAGGGTTCTAACTACCTTGAAATCCTTTCAAAGACAAAGTATATCGTATGTGATAAGACGGGAACTCTGACAAAGGGTGTATTTGAGGTTACAGATGTAAAGACTGCTAATTCATATAAGAAGGATGAACTTCTTAAGCTGGCAGCATACGCAGAGAGTTATTCTACACATCCTATAAGTAAGAGCATAAGAAATGCTTACGGCAATGATATAGATACAGGCATTGTATCTGATATAGAAGAGATAAGCGGACACGGTATAAGTGCTGATGTAGAAGGAAGAAAGGTTCTTGCCGGAAACATAAAGCTTATGAAGCAGTTTAACATTGATGTTTCTTCTACGGCAGCAGAGGTTGACAGTGCAATAGGAACACTTGTCTATGTTGCAGTTGATGGTACATATGCAGGCTGTATAATTATATCAGATGTAGTTAAGCCAACATCTGCACAGGCTGTCATGTCACTAAAGAAGGCGGGAGTAAGCAAGGTTGTTATGCTTACTGGTGACTCTAAGAAGGTGGCTGATGCAGTCGGTGGTGAACTTGGCATAGATGTTGTTAAGAGTGAGCTTCTTCCGGCCGATAAGGTTGAGGAGGTTGAGAAGCTTCTTGGCAGCAAGGATAAAAACGAAGTGCTTGCATTTGTCGGTGATGGAATTAATGATGCGCCAGTACTTTCAAGAGCGGATATTGGTATAGCAATGGGTGCACTTGGTTCAGATGCGGCTATTGAGGCAGCAGACATTGTACTTATGGATGATGACCCTGCCAAGATTGCAACAGCCATGAATATATCAAGAAAGACATTAAGAATAGTACACCAGAACATTGTGTTTGCACTTGCTGTAAAGTTTGTATGCCTGTTCTTAGGTGCTATTGGTATTGCAAATATGTGGATAGCAATATTTGCAGATGTAGGAGTTATGGTGCTCGCGGTACTTAATGCTACAAGATGTCTTGTATACAAGGATTAAGGCTTATATTCAGCAGACAGACGTGACAGTGCAACTCTGTAAATGTCCTGTATATAGGAATTGATGTCGTATAAAACAAGAAAATATGTTATGATTTATAAGTGTCAAAGTATATTTTGGCACTTATATTGTTATATAAGAAAAATATGGCGTTAGAAGCAGATTTTAACGAATTAATCTATATTAGACAGATAATATAAAGACTCTGGAGAGGGTCTGTAAACCAATACTACTTTTTATATATAAGGATGGATAAATGTATGTCAGGAGTTAATCTTCCACACGACCATGGGCAGAATATAGAAAAGGTGCTTGAAAGGATGCCGGATGTAGACGAATGTGCTATTGTGGCAGAGGTGTTCAAGCAGATTAGCGATGGAAGCAGAATACGTATATTATGGCTGTTATGTCACTGTGAGGAGTGTGTAAGCAATATAGCAGCAGCTATGAATATGAGTGACCCTGCGGTATCACACCATCTTAAGCTGCTTAAGAAAAGCGGACTTATTGTAAGCAGGCGTGATGGTAAAGAAATATATTATAAGCTTGCAGATACACAGACTGCCAATCTTCTCCATCACATTATAGAGGAAATGTTCAGAATAACTTGTCCATTAGATTAACTGAAAGTTTAAATTAGTTGTTCATTTTTTTTATTAAATGTGATAAAATATATTAAAATTATATAATATCAGACAAAAAACCCTATAATCTGCCTTTGTAGAATATCAGCGGACTGATATTGATATAACGTGAATATTTTTGTTAAGGAGAGTAGATATGTTTAGTCAGTTATTTGGAAAGTATCTTATTGAAAACGATGTTATTAATGAAGGACAGTTTGATGATATTCTTGCAAAGATGGAACAGACAAGAGCAAAGCTTGGTCTTATAGCAGTATCAGAGGGTATTCTTACAAAGGAGAAAGCAGAGGAAATCAACATACTTCAGACACAGAAGGATGCAAGATTTGGTGATATTGCAGTTGAGGAAGGATATATTACAAAAGAACAGCTTGATACATTACTTTCAAAGCAGGGTAATCCTTATATGAAGTTCATACAGGTGCTTGAAGAAGTTACAGGTATAGAACAGAGTAAGATAGACAAATATGTTGAGGACTTCAGAAAGAGTATAGGTTTTACACCAGAGGAGTTAGAGTCACTTAAGAATGAAGACATAGATAAGATTGTTCCTATGTTTGCATATGCATCTAACCCATACGTTACAAGAATTGCAGCACTTGCATTAAGAAATATAACAAGATTTGTTACAACTAATTATTATATCGGAAAGATAGAGCATGTAAGCAGCTTTGATTACAGAGCATTTGCAGGGCAGAGATGTGAAGGCGCTATTAATACAGTTATAGGTTTTGCTGTTAAGAATGATGAGAAAGCTTTCCTTAAGATAGCGGATGGATATTCTAAAAATGGTTCATATTCTCTTGGACTTGAGAGCTATGATGCTGTTGGTGAATTTGTTAACTGTATAGATGGTCTTTTTTCGTCAGCAGTATCTACAGAGGATATAGAGATAGAAATTCTTCCTCAGTTCTCATATGAGAATCAGATTGCAAAGGGTAGTGCCTATGTATTACCTATATATATCAATGGCAGTGAGGTATCATTATATATTGCAGTTGACAGCGAAGTTACTATCGGACAGATGCCTGTTACAAGAAAGATAGCTGTAAAGGCTGGCTCTATAGATGTAACAGGTGAGAAGACAACAGTCCTTATCGTAGACGACTCAGGCTTATCAAGAATGATGTTAAGAAATATTCTTGAAGAGGCAGGTTACTGTATAGTTGCAGAAGCATCTGACGGACTTGAGGGAGAACTTGCATATAAGCAGTATCAGCCAGACATTGTTACTCTTGATATAACTATGCCTAATATGGATGGTATCGAATGTCTTGAGAAGATTATGGATTATGACCCAGATGCCAATGTTATAATGATTACAGCAGCAGGTCAGCAGAATAAAGTTATCAAGGCGTTAAAGGAAGGCGCTAAGAAGTTTGTCACAAAGCCTTATAACGTTGAAGATGTTCTTAAGAATATTGGTGAAATGGCAGAATAATTATAATGAGCGCGAAAGAAAAGGAAGCGGCTGCGAAGCAGACATTTGCTTTTTGGACGGCTTAACGAATGAACAGTAATGCGGAATAGGACGTAAGAGTGCGAAAGCGCGGGTTCGTGAGTGTTGATGTAGATAAAGAGAGAATTAATATAATAATCATCATATTATATAATTATAAGGTATTGTTTTGAGTAAGGATTAAGAGCAAATAAAAAAGAAAGCGTATGTAGCAGATCTCCCCAGCTGCTATACAGGCTTCCTTTTTTATACATAGATAACTTTTTATGGAGAATAACCTGCGTTCACGAACAAAATTAAGCAGGTTATATGAAAAAATTATGCTTAATAAATAGTAAGTTATATTCGTAAGCACATATATATACTAACATAATATAGATTATTTACATCCTACTTTTAGGGGGTATTTTGGCGTTCTGTCACAGAAAATGTATTTTCATTAATACAAACAGATGGTGTGCTGACAGCACAGTTGAAATGATTATATTTGTTTTTTTAGCATATTGCATTTATTATAAAAAATGGCATAATAATTGGCATAAGGTACAACAAAGAAGTTGCACAGAGAGTGTGATGGCTTTGTTGTACCTTTTTTGTAATATTGATGTGGGCAGATAATACTAGAATTCACTCACTGATATATGGATTGTTATATTGTCTGGCATTTTACCAGCTAATGTAATCTATAATTATGAATGTGATAAGAATACAGCTATATAAGGAGGATACATATATGTTAAGAACAGATTTACCAGAAATTAAAACAGAAACACTTCCTGGTCCAAAGGCAAAGGAACAAGGGGAGTATACAGAAGGTGGCAGATGAGCTGTTCTGTCATAGAAATACTATTAACAACCGTATGCGTATTATAAAGGAAGACATAATAACTAATCTTGATGACCCTGTTGTATCGAACCATATTATGCTTGCATATATGATGGAGGATTATCTTGATATGTTAAAATAACTAATAACGGTTAATTTTCTATTAAATTTTTGAAAAAATAATCTAGTCAGATTATGTTCTGTATGATATAATTAAACGTAATATATTTATTCACTAATAGAAACGGAGAATTGAATAATGGAAAAGTTTTTCAAAGTAAAAGAGCATGGCTCTACAGTAAGAGTCGAAGTACTTGCTGGTGTTACAACATTTATGGCGATGGCTTATATACTCATGGTCAACGCAGGCATGTTCTCAGCATTACCAGAAGTATCTTATAATGCTATTTACATTGCAACAGCTTTATCAGCAGTAGTTGGTACTTTTGCAATGTCATTCCTTGCTAACCTTCCACTTGGTTTAGCATCAGGTATGGGTCTTAATGCATTCTTTGTATACACAGCATGCTTTAACTTCGGACTCAGCTATGCGAACGCACTTGTACTTGTTTTATTAGATGGTATTGTTTTCATAATTCTTACAATAACAGGTATCCGTGCAAGACTCTTCTCAGCTATTCCAGATGCAGTAAGAAAAGCTATCCCTGCTGGTATTGGTCTTTTTATAGCATTTCTTGGATTACAGAACGCAGGACTTATTGTTAATGATGAATCTACACTTGTTAATCTTTCATCATTCAACGTACTTAACGGTAATGCAACATGGGCAGATATTATGCCTAGATTTGTAACTATTATTGCGATTGTTATTATTGCAGTACTTACAGTTAAGAGCGTTAAGGGTTCGGTGCTCTGGGGTATTCTTGGAGGAACAGTTATTTATTATGTATTAGGTTTCACAGTTCCTGGATTTTATGATGGATTTTTTGAAGGTATGACACTTAACCCATTTGCAGCATTTGGTGAGTGGGCGTCTATGTCATTTGGTAAGGTATTCACACAGGGCTTTGATTTCTCAGGATATCTTTCTAACCATACTACAGCAGACCTCGTACTTATTATAGCAACTACAGCACTTGCCTTCTGTATGGTAGATATGTTTGATACTCTTGGTACTTTATACGGTGCATGTGCAAGAGGTGACTTACTAGATAAGGATGGACAGGTTCCTAACTTTGAAAAGGCTATGTTATCAGATGCTATTGCAACATGTGTAGGCGCAATATGTGGTACATCAACTGTTACTACTTTCGTTGAGTCATCATCTGGTGTTGCAGAAGGCGGAAGAACAGGACTTTCTTCATTTACAACAGGATGTCTTTTCTTTGTTGCAATGTTCTTAAGTCCGGTAGCAGCACTTATTCCTGGATGTGCAACAGCAGCAGCACTTATATATGTAGGTGTTCTTATGATGGGCGGAGTTGCAAACATCGACTGGAAGGATATTTCAGTAGCAGTTCCATCATTCCTTACTATAGCATTTATGGCATTTGCATATAATATCAGTTATGGTATTGCATTTGGTCTTATATCTTATGTGCTTATCAAGGTATTCTCAGGTAAGGCTAAGGAAGTTAAGGCATTTACATGGGTTATTGCTATATTGTTCTTATTAATGTTCTTCCTTACACATTAATAGCCGGATAACTGCAATAGATATTGTGATGTAATCAGAAATATTAGTTAATGTCCAGAGCAGGGTTGTGCTAATCTGAACATTAACAAGTATAACTATGGGGGCAATACACCATATTGCCTCCATTTAGTATAATAAAGACGGGGTACAGGTTAAGATAGTATATAATTTTACAATAATTATATAATGTGTTGGAGAATGTGCAGCAATCGCAGTACATTAGTTAGGGGAAATATCTTTTGACCTTAACATTATTATATATGATTGGAGATATAGATACATATGAAAGATATAAGATGTTATCTTAAGGATAATAAGCTTATAACAGACGGAGCTTTCGGAACTTATTATGCAGGTCTGTATGATACAAGGGAGCTTCCAGAAAAGAGTAACATTGATAATAAGGACAGGGTTATACGTGTTCATAAAGAATATATAGATGCTGGCGCAAAGCTTATAAGAACAAATACATTTGCAAGTAATACGATTAATCTTGACACAGACATAGATGGTGTAAGAAGTAATATCAGGGCGGCTGTTGCCAATGCGAAAGAAGCGGTGGCACAGTCTGGCAGAGAGGTGTATATCGCAGCAGATATAGGACCTATACCGAATGATAATATGTTTGACAAGCAGGTGGTTGAGGATGAATATGTCCAGATAGTAAAGGCATTTGGAGAGGAAAAGACTGAGGTATATGTATTTGAAACATTTTCAGACCTTTCTAATATCATACCTGCTATTAATGCTGTGCCTGACGGCGCTTTCGTTATCGTACAGTTCGCTATAAGTCAGTTTGGCTACAGTAATTCAGGACTTAGTGCAAGAAAGCTTATATCTGCTGCTGATGGAATTGAGAGAATAGATGCGGTCGGTTTTAATTGTGGAATAGGACCTGCACATATGGAACAGTTCGTAGAAAGGGAGAGAAAGTACACAGATAAGTTCTTTACAGCACTTCCTAATGCCGGGTATCCTAATATCGTAAGCGGACGAATGGTGTTCTCAGACAGGAATGTAGAATATTATTCACAGAAGGTATGTGACATAATAAAGGCAGGAGCTGATATCGCAGGTGGCTGCTGTGGAACAACTCCTGATTATATAAGAAGAATATCACAGTTATCAGAAAGTTTGGATAAGCTTACTGTAAACAGTGATAAGACTTATGGTGAAGATGAGAAGAAGCCGGTTACTGATAGCGCATTTTACAGCGGAAAGGATGGAAAGAAGCTTATAGCAGTTGAGCTTGCACCACCTTTTGACAGTAATGCAGACAAGCTTATGGATGCAGCACATTATCTTAAGGAAAAGGGAGTTGATGTGCTTACATTTCCTGATTCGCCGTCAGGAAGAACAAGAGCTGACTCAATACTTATAGCTGCAAAGGTATCAAGGCAGACAGGAATGTGCGTTATGCCGCATCTGTGCTGCCGTGACAAGAATGCGATTGCTATACGTTCACAGCTTTTAGGGGCGCATATTAATGATATTAATAACTTTCTGGTTATTACGGGCGACCCTATACCACAGATGATAAGAAGCAGTGTAAAGAGTGTATTTAACTTTGATTCTGTAGGGCTTATGAATATAATAGATGATATGAATGAGGAACAGTTTACATCAGAACCTGTTACGTATGGAGGAGCTATTAATCAGGGAAGGAAGCGTCTTGATATAGAGATAGGGCGTGTTAAGAAGAAGATGGCAGCAGGTGCTACATTTTTTATGACACAGCCTGTATTCTCAGATGAGGATATAGAAAGAATACATACTATAAAGAAAGAAACGGGCGCGCGTATACTGTGTGGAATTATGCCACTTGTAAGTCTTAAAAATGCCACATTTATGAAAAATGAGATGGCAGGAATAGATGTTACAGATGAGGTTCTTTCAAGATACCGTGCAGATATGACTAAAAAAGAAGGTGAGGAGGCAGGAATAAAGCTTGCCGTAGATGTTATAGAAAAAACGAAGGATGTAGCAGACGGTTATTATTTTTCATTCCCATTTAACAGAGTGTATATGCTTGAGGATATACTTCGTCTGAGTGGTCTTAATGCATAATAAACAAATATAACGAAAGAGTATTCATTAATGCGGAGGTGATATGAGTGAATGAGGCACAGGTAAAACACTTTATATTAGTAGAACGTGGAAAAGGTACAACAATAGAGGAGCTGATATTTATTCTTCACGACAATGGCGTTCCAGAATATGAAATATCAAATTATCTGGAAATATCAATAAAATATGTAGAAGAAATACTTAGTGATTATTAAAGCAGGAAGAATTTAGTTTTTTTTAAGAAAATGCAGGTATTTATAATGTTTAGAGGCTTGATAATATGGCATTTCAGCGATATAATCTATTAAAGATTTTTATTTTTGCAGGAGGTGCCTTATGGAAGTATATGAGATGCCTATAACTTTTGAGGAATCAAGGAATTATCATAAGTTTATATATCAATTAAAAATGTTAAGCCTTGTTGAGTGGGTTAAGACATATATATACACTGTTATATTCAGTGTAATATTTACATTTATAATATTTACATTTTCTACGAACATTGCACTTGTACTGTGGGCTTCAACAGGAGTGTGGGGTAAGCTTATTATATTTGCGCTGGTATTTATACTTGTGGCTATGCAGAGGTCTAAAAATATGCAGCTTAAGGCTATGCTGCAGAAGTATTTTATTAACAATATCCCACAGGAGTTCCTGATGGGTGGTATCCAGTTAAAGAAGATAAAGGTGTCAAAGGATTCATTAAAGGTATATTACAGAAAGTTCCAGACACGCGATTTATAAGATTATAATTAAGAACAGAAGCTCCTTTTTCATCTGTATATGCAGAAAAGGAGCTTTTTGAAGTCTTAGGCAGGATAAGAATAACATAAAAAGAATGGAGATTATATATGAGTTTATTAAATGTAGAACATCTTACACATGGCTTTGGTGACAGGGCGATATTTGATGATGTGTCGTTCAGATTATTAAAGGGCGAGCATATAGGGCTTGTTGGAGCCAATGGTGAGGGAAAGTCCACATTTATGAATATAATAACAGGAAAGCTTATGCCCGATGAAGGTAAGATAGAGTGGGCAAAGAACATAAAGATAGGTTATCTTGACCAGCACTCGGTGCTTGAAAAGGGAATGACCATAGGCTCTGTTATGAGACAGGCGTTCGATGACCTTTTTGTTATGGAAGAGCGTATGAATGAGATATGCGATAAGATGGTGGATGCCGATGATGCACAGATGGAAGCGTATATGGAGGAGCTTGGTACTATACAGGATCTTCTGACTAACCACGACTTCTATATGATAGATGCAAAGGTTGAGGAGGTTGCGAGAGCCTTAGGACTGCTTGACTTAGGACTTGATAAAGACGTTACAGACCTCAGTGGCGGACAGAGAACAAAGGTACTTTTAGGCAAGCTTTTATTAGAAAAGCCGGATATTCTGCTTCTTGATGAGCCTACTAATTATCTTGACAAAGAGCATATCGACTGGCTGAAAAGATATCTTCTGGATTATGAGAATGCATTTATACTTATATCCCACGATATTCCTTTTCTTAACTGTGTTATCAACATTATATATCATATGGATAATCATGAACTTAACCGCTATGTCGGCGACTATTATAAGTTTATGGAAGTATATGAGATGAAGCAGGCACAGCAGAAGGCTGCATATGATAAGCAGCAGAAGGAAATAGCTGACCTTAAGGATTTCGTTGCAAGAAATAAGGCAAGAGTTGCTACAAGAAATATGGCTATGTCAAGACAGAAAAGACTTGATAATATGGACATGATAGAGCTTGCTGAAAAGAAGCCAAAGCCTGAGTTTAACTTCAAGGTTGCAAGAACACCGGGAAAGTATATATTTACAACTAAGGACCTTGTAATAGGTTATGACGAACCGCTCTCAAAGCCGCTCAATTTCGAGATGGAGAGAGGAAAGAAGATTGTACTTACAGGTGCTAATGGTATAGGAAAGTCTACTCTTTTAAAGAGTCTGCTTGGTATTATCAAGCCTATATCTGGAGAAGCTGTAAGAGGCGATTATCTTGAGATAGGTTACTTTGAACAGGAGATGGCACCAGATATAGATACTACATGCTTAGAGGAAATATGGCAGGAGTTTCCTGGCTTTACACAGTATGAAGTAAGGTCAGCACTTGCCAAATGTGGTCTTACAACTAAGCACATCGAAAGCAAGGTAAGAGTATTAAGCGGTGGTGAACAGGCTAAGGTAAGACTTTGTAAGCTTATAAACAGGGAGTCTAACATACTTGTACTTGATGAGCCTACTAACCATCTTGATGTAGATGCAAAGGATGAGCTTAAGAGAGCACTTCTTGAGTACAAGGGAAGTATTCTTATGGTATGCCATGAACCTGAGTTCTATGATGGTCTGGCAACAGACGTATGGGATTGCAGTGAGTGGACAACCAGATTATAATAGGCACCAGAGAGTAATTATGTAATAAATGCAAAAGAACAATGACGGATATCAGGAGGCGGTAATCGTGAAGATAGGTATATTTGATTCAGGTATAGGAGGCTTATCATTACTTCATCAGGCTATGATAACTCTGCCTGAGGTTGATTATGTATTTTATGCGGATGTAGATAATGTTCCATATGGTGAGAAGACTAATGAACAGATACGCGAATATGTTGATAAGGCGGTCGGATTTCTTGTAGAAAAAGGCTGCAAGGCAGTTGTGCTTGCCTGCAATACTGCTACAAGTGCGGCGATTACATATCTGCGTAACAAGTACCAGTTACCTATCATAGGCATAGAACCAGCCGTAAAGCCCGCTTGTCAGCATAACAGGGATAAGAGGATTATGGTTGTTGCGACACCTGTGACATCAAAGGGGGTAAAGCTTAAAAATCTTATAATGAAGTATGACATTAACCATAAAGTAGATGTAGTTGCACTTCCTATGCTTGTAAGATTTGCACAGAAGGATGAGTTTAATTCGTCAAATGTTATGAATTATCTTAATAATGAATTTGCCGGATATAATTTCAGTGATTATTCAGAACTTGTATTAGGCTGTACACATTTTAACTACTTCAAGGATTCATTCGCAAAGCTGTTTCCGTCAGATATAGAAATTATTGATGGCAATATAGGTGTATCTAATAATCTTAAGAATACACTTATTAAGAATGGAATTATTGATGGTGAACATAATAGTAATGAGAGAGGCAAAGTTGAATATTATTATTCAGGACGTGCCGTTGATGATGCAGAGCTTTCCCATATAAAAGAGCTTCATAAAAGACTTGAGATTATGAGAAAGATATAAGATTATGTGAAAATGTGTGGAAATGGAGATAAGTATGTCAGTTAAGCATATGTATATAGCCATTGATTTAAAAACATTTTATGCTTCTGTTGAGTGTGTGACAAGAGGGTTAGACCCGCTTGATACCAATCTTGTTGTTGCGGATGCATCAAGGACTGAAAAGACGATATGCCTTGCGGTGTCACCATCACTTAAGTCATACGGGATATCAGGAAGGGCAAGACTTTTTGAGGTTGTTTCAAAGGTAAATGAGATTAATGCAATGAGGCGTAATGAAGCCTACGGGCATAAGTTAAGTGGAAGTTCATATAGTGCCACAGAGCTTGAACATAATAAAAATCTTGAACTGTCATATATCGTTGCGACACCACAGATGTCTTTATACATGAAATATTCAACAATGATATACAACATATATCTTAAGTATGTTGCACCGGAGGATATACATGTATATTCTGTTGATGAGGTGTTTATAGATGTGGGGGCATATCTTAACACATATAAGCTGACTACGCATGAGCTTGCAAGAAAGATGATAAAGGATGTCCTGGTAACCACCGGCATAACTGCTACAGCAGGTATCGGAACCAATCTTTATCTGTGTAAGATAGCTATGGATATAGTTGCGAAGCATATCAAAGCTGATGAGGACGGCGTAAGAATAGCAGAGCTTGATGAGCACAGTTACCGTGAAAAGCTGTGGGGACATAAGCCTATAACTGACTTCTGGCGAGTTGGTCCAGGCTATGCAAAGAAGCTGTACGAATATGGAATGTATACAATGGGGGATATCGCAAGATGTTCCCTTGGCAGTGACAGTGATTTCTATAATGAAGAACTGTTATATAAGCTGTTTGGCGTAAATGCAGAGCTTCTTATCGACCATGCGTGGGGATATGAGCCATGTACTATAGCTGACATAAAAAGCTATAAGCCAGAGTCTAACAGTATCGGTTCAGGACAGGTGCTTCACTGCGCGTATGACTTTAAAAAAACAAGGCTTGTCGTGAGTGAGATGGTCGACCTTCTCATGCTTGAGCTTATAGATAAAGGACTTGTGACAGACCAGCTCGTACTTACAGTAGGTTACGATATTGATAATATAAGCAGTGAGTCACATATGTCTGAGGGTACTTATAAGGGAGAAGTTGTGCGTGACCGGTATGGAAGACGGATACCTAAGCATGCACACGGAACAGCTAATCTTGGCAGGTTCTCATCATCTGTTAAGCTGTCAACGACAAAGGTTTTAGAGCTTTTTGATAATATAGTGGACAAAAGGCTTATGGTAAGGCGGCTTAATGTGACAGCCAATCACGTTATCCGTGAGGAGGAAGCTGATAAAAAAGGTGATTTCAGACAGCTTGACCTGTTTTCAGATTTTCTGGAAACTGATAATAATAAGGAAGAAGATATACAGTTAGATAAAGAGAAAAAGGTTCTAAAGACAGTGATAGATATAAAGAAAAAGTATGGTAAAAATGCTATTGTCAGAGGAATGAATCTTAAAGAAGGGGCAACTGCGATGGACAGAAACCGTCAGATAGGCGGGCATAAGGCATAAATACTATATTTGAATGAATACAACTTTTTTATCAGGAAAGCAGGAGTTATGGTCAATTCAGATTATAGTGATATTATTAATAAAAGCCGTCCGGACTCATTAAGACACAGAAAGATGTCTAACTATGAGCGGGCGGCTCAGTTTTCACCTTTTGCAGCACTTACAGGCTATGAGGATGCTGTTTCAGAGGTGGCAAGGTTTACAGACAGTAAGATAGAGCTTGAGGAGGATGATATCAACAGGCTCAATGAACAGTTTATTTTGATGAGAACGGCACTTGATAAAAGGACGAAAGGTTTGTCGGATGAGGATTGTAGTGTTACAGTAAAATATTTCGTGAAGGACGAATTAAAAGAAGGCGGACATTATGAAGAGTATTCCGGCATAGTGCGTACTATTGACGACTATGATAGAATATTAATAATGCAGGATGGAAAAACAATACGTGTTGAAGATATACTAAGCGTAGAAATAATATGATAAGGCGGGCATAAAGATGAAGTTAAGAGTTCCATATTATTATGATGAATTTCGATGTATAGCTGGAGAATGTAAGGATAATTGCTGTGTAGGAGGCTGGGAGATAGATATTGATGAGGAAACTTATGAATATTACCAGCAGATGACAGGTAAGATAGGAGAAAAGTTAAGAAGCAGTATAGTAGAAAGTGAAGACGGTGAGCACTGCTTTAAGCTGGTTGATAACAGGTGTCCTATGCTTACAGAGGAAGGATTGTGTGTAGTTCATAAGGAACTTGGTGAAAAGTATCTTGGTGTTGTGTGCAGCCAGTTTCCAAGATATTCAGAATATTATGGTACGATTAAGGAGTCGGGCATAGGTATGGCTTGCGAAGAGGCAGCAAGACTTATGTTATCTAAGAATGAAACATTTACAATGAAAGAACAGCCATTAGATGAGGAATATGATGCTGACTCAGAATACGACAGTGAATATGCATCAAAGATATTTGCAGCGCGCGAGGCAGTCTTTGGAATTCTTGAAAGAGAAGGTCTTTCAATCCACGAAAAGCTTATCGTTATATTATCACTTGGAAGTGAAGTACAGGAATGTGTCAATGATGGAGAGTATGACAGAATAAAAGAAATAGCCGCTTCCTATATGAAGGAATATGGCGCTGGACTTTTGGAAGATACAAGAGAAATGTACGATAACGGTGAGTTCAGTGATATATCACTTCAGGAGAGTATAAGAGAAATATTAGTTCCATACGAGGAGATGGAGGTGCTTAATGAGTCGTGGGAGATTATGCTTAAGGATGTTATAAGCAGTCTGCATGAACAGATGAGCAGGGAAGAATATGGCATATTAAGCGAGGAGTTCGGAACATATATAGCTGACAGGGAGTATGAGTACAGACAGCTTTTAGAGTATTTTGTATACAGATATTTTGCAAAGGCTGTTTATGATTATGATGTTCTTGGAAAGTGCCAGATGCTTGTAACGAATTTCTTTGTTATAAGGCAGATGGATATGCTAAAATGGATGGATAATCACAGAAGTTATACATTTGCAGACAGAATGGACATAGTCCATATATTCTCAAGACAGGTTGAATATTCAGAAGAAAATATAGAAAATCTATACGAGGATTACATATTTGATGATGTATTTAAACCTGATATATTGAAAGCTGTACTTTGGCTTGATAGTGAGAATATATAATCAGATGGATAGAAATATTACATTCAATAATAATCATTTTAAATAATTCAGATATTTATGCTGGTACTTGTTTTATTTTCTATAGAGTGATAAGATGATTAGTAAGAATGTTATATTTGTATGTTTGTGTGAAAGGTAATTGTTTATATGAATGAAAGCAGGCAGGAAAGTCATGTTATCACGAATATGGCATAGTTAAGAGCGAAAAAGTTATATCTAAAGTCATACCTGTTGTAACAAAGTCCAGAAATATAGTAAGTACGATAGAATTCGTACATGATGCTAAGATTAAGGTATGTCACGCAGAAAATATGAATGACCTGTTAAAGATTATTAATAAGTATACAGAAGATATTCCATTCATATATGTTGACATATCAGAAAGTGCTGATAATGGAAAGGAACTTCTTGACAGTATAGCTAAGGAGAATATAGTAAATATTCCTATTATTGTCATATGTAAAGAAGGAAGTATGGCGGAGCTGAGGATTGCGGTTTCGTATCCTTATGTTGAAGATGTAATCTATGCGCCGATAGACCCACAGTTATTAAAGAGAAGAATAAATGCTTATATGAAAAAGGATAAGGATTGTGTAATATTTTAAAATTATTCATTTATAGTTATAAAGGATATTTATATGGGAATTAATTCAGAATATTATAAAGAAAAGAACAAGAAAAGATTAACCAAGTTAAAAGAGATAGAAAAAGCTCTGCCTCCATATGTTGTGTCATATCTTGATGATAAAGAGCTTTCATCACAGATTAATACGGTTATTGCATATGCATATGACATGCAGACATTTTTAAAGTTTTTGACTGAAAGAAATACACTTCTTAAAAATACGGCGATTAAGGATATAAGTATAGATTTTCTTGAAAATCTGACTTTTGAAGATATTAATGAGTATCAGAGATATCTTAGATTTAATGATCCGTCAGATGGGAGCGAAAGCGAACACCAGAATCAGGATAAAGGAATAGCAAGACGTATGGCGGCACTCAGAGGCTTTTTTGAGTTTGCATGTCTTCATCAGTATATGAAGAATAATCCGACAATCGGGGCAGCTAAGCGTGTGAAAATTCCACAGAAGGATATAATCCGCCTGAATGATGAGGAAGTCAATACATTTTTAGATGTTGTTTCAAATACTAATATTAAGGGAAATAAGCTTCAAATCCAGAAGTGTAAGAAGACACAGTTACGTGATACGGCACTTATAACATTGCTTCTTAATACTGGTATCCGTGTATCTGAGTGTGCAGGTCTTGATCTTGATGATGTAAATTTTAATTATAGGACTATTAGTATAGTGAGAAAAGGTGGTTCAGATGCACATCTTTATTTTAATGAGACAACTGAAAATGCGCTGAAGGACTACATAGAAAATGAACGTCCATTGCTTCTTGGTAATCCAGATTCTGATGAACAGGCTGTATTTATATCAATGAAAAAAAGTCGCATGAGTGTAAGTGCAATCGAACGTATGGTTAAAAAGTACGCTAAAAATGCCACACCAGACAAGAAAATATCACCACATAAAATGCGAAGTACATACGGTACGGCACTTTATAAAGATACCGGCGATATACGACTTGTAAGTGATGTTCTTGGACATAAGGATATTAATACAACTGCAAAGCATTATGCAGCTATGGAGGAAGAACATCGTAAGATTGCAGCTAGAATTCCGCTTTATCATAGAAGGGATGAGGAGGAATAATATATGTATGTGGTTACGGGGAAATTAACTTCGTAGCCATATTTTTAAATTGGTTTGGAGTTATATATAATAAAAGAAGAGTGATAAATATAACAATACATAACGCTGATAAATCCTGCTTTATCGGCGTTATGTGCGTTTTGACAGTTATTTTTATTCATTAATATCAATGTCTAATACAGCTTTGTATAATAGCTGTATTAAGTCCGCTTATTCCCTGATTACAGGCATCGACATCTAACTTGTGGCAATACTCATAAACTTCTTTAAAAATTGTTTCCTTTGAGTCAAAGTAAAAATAAAGAGACGACTTAGATATACCGGTTTCATCAGCTATATTCTGCATAGAAGCTGTGTCGAAGCCATTCTTGCATATCAGGCTTATGCAGCTCTCAATAATTTCCTGTTTTCTGTTATTATTCTTCATTACATCACCATTTCTCGACTAATCGGTCGAATTAATTGTTATTTTTTTAACATCAATATTATTGATAGTCAAGTAATAATAGTCTGTGTTTTATATTTGCCTAATATATTGAAAAATATATCTGAGTCATAAACAAAATGATTTATATTTGTGTACTTTTGTTTATTTGTTCAATTACAGTAAAATGAATAAATGTGTATATGGGTAATGCATAAGTTATGAATGGATGATATAATATGTAATTATAAGGAAATAAATCAGATGTATGAAATAACAACTTAGAAAGGCTGGATAAAGAACTTATGGAGTCTATGAAAGATTTTAATATACTGGTATTTGATATTAACCATACAGAAAATGATGATGAGCAGGTTGAAAAGCTGAATAGTCTGTTAAATCTCTTTGGTGGTAAAGCAGAGATAAGGCAGTCATCGGACAGAACCCGTCTTGTATTAAGCTATGATGAGGAAAAGCTTCAGAAGTGGACTACAAGAAATGCAGGCAGAGTTGGCAAATATTATAATATCTCTGTAGAAGAAGTACGCAAAATGATAGCCTCTCTTGGTGCAGAGCAGGCTGCCGCCAAGCTGGGAATGACTAAGCAGGGAATGTATAAGCGACTTAAAAGGTGTGGGGAGAATGGTACGGAGATGTTTTAAGGTGCGGATAAAAGTAACTATCCCCTAATAGACAGATGAAAGGGCTGGCTTTTTTTGGGGATAGTTAAGCATTATTGATATACTAATTAACAGATAATTTTTCTATAATACATTCATGGTTCTTAGATTTTTTATCATAATTTATAGCAACTAAAATGATATTACCGGTATATTGTTTGATTGCTTCAGGGTAATCTTTATTTTTTATTTGTTCCATAGCTGTTTTTGCATTTTTATTCCATTTTAATTCTACGATAAGCGCTGGATAATCGCGTATATATTCAGGTTTTGGTATATATATAAAATCAGCAAATCCTTTTCCTGTAGGTAATTCGCGTATAGGTTTAAAATAGTACTGCATACTGCTTAGATAAGCAATAGTAAGGACACTACTAAGTGAATTTTCATCATTATATTGAATTGAGGATGCATATTCAGAATGTATTTTCTGAATTTGTTCTGCAACCTCTTGCGTATTCATAGATAAGGTTGCATCTAATAAATGATTTGATTCATATTGGAAATGAATTAAGTCACTCCAATTGGTACTTTTTACAGCATTAATTAATTCATGACGTATTTCCTCATTAGGAATAAATGCAGTTTCATCTTTTTCATTATACCCAAGATAACCAAGATGTATGAGATAAGTTATAACATCATCTTTGTTTTGTATGTTGGCAGGGTCATTTTTAAATGTTAAGGTATTAACTTTTACATTCTGCCCTGAAAGCATTTCAATAATTGTATTTTTTAATCCATCATAATTCATATTTATAAGTGGTACGATAACTTCATAAGAGCCAGTTTCAGACCAATAGCTTCTGAACTTGCCTCTTAACATAACGCTTACAACAGCCTTAGGATTGTATATTTCATAATTTTCTAATAAGTAACCATCATACCATTTTTTAACTTTTTCAAAATCTCTATCATATTTTTGGCAAAGCATTTTAACTTCATTTTCAGTAAAACCTATATAAGGAGCTAATTCATAAGAATGAAGCATTGTAAATTCTTCTAAATTGTTAACAGCAGATTGCGTTTTTTCTTTTTTTATAGGTAATATTCCAGTCAGATATGCAAGCTGGATATATTTTGTTGGTTCAGTTCCTTTAAACATTCCTCTTAGAAAGTTAATGTACTCATTTTGTATATAATAATTAGTAGCCTCATCACGAATTAGTACATCCCATTCGTCAATTATTATAATAAACTTTTGTCCAGTTTTATCTTTAATACGTGACAGACTATCAGGTAAAGATAATTCTCCTAAAGGCAAAATGTCAGGATATATATCACGTAATTCGCTTATTACACTATCAGATAAAAATGATACAATTTTATTAGAATTATAACAATTAGCTAAAAACCATTGTATATCAATATGAATAACATCATATTGATTAAGATGTGTTTTAAAATCAGATTTTCTGCTGATATCTAATCCAGAAAACATTTCTTCAGAATTACAGCCTTTGCTATAATATGCAGCAAGCATATTAGCAGTATATGATTTACCAAATCTGCGGGGACGGCTGTTGCATATATATGCATCAGATGTATCAAGAACACTATTGGTGTATTCTATTAATCCGGTTTTGTCTATATATATTTTAGAATTAAGTGCAACTTGAAATGCACTATTATCAGGATTGACAAATCTTCCCATTAGTTAGCACTCCTTTACATATGATTAGCATACGGCAAATATCTAATAATTATATATTATTTTATCATTTAGAAATGTAAATATCAAGTTTGTCTATCTTGAACTGGTCTGTTTTCCAAACATAACAAGATATTCCTGAGCTTTCTGTAATGATATGTTGAGCTTATCTTCAAGCTTCTTTAAAATGTCATCTTTGGATAATCCAAATTCAAGTCCAAGTTCTACAATGCCACGCGCCTGACCCTCAATATGTCCAGTTGAGAAATGTTCATCTATCTTTGGAATGTATGTAGTAAAGTCAACTGTATCCTCAACCTCATACTTTCCATATGTTGTAAGTCCGCAAAGATATGCCCCACGGCTCTTGCACTCTACCATATTGCTTACTGTCTTTTCATAAAGCTCACTCTGTGTAAGCACATCTATTACAAGAATGTTATCCTCAATAAGACTTATAGTTCCGTGCTTAAGCTCACCTGCAGCATATGCCTCTGAGTGGATATATGATATTTCCTTAAGCTTAAGACTTCCCTCAAGACTCACTGCATAATCAATTCCTCGTCCTATAAAGAAAATGTCCTTTGAATTAGCAACCTTTGCTGCAAACCACTGGATTCTTTCTTTGTCCTCAAGTATTTTCTCTATCTTTTCAGGGATAGTTTCAAGCTCTGATAGAAGCCTTTCATACCCAGAAAGTTCAATCTCTCCTCTCACATAAGCAAACTGTAATGCAAGACAGTAAGCTGCTATAAGCTGTGTACTGTATGCCTTAGTTGTGGCAACAGCTATCTCAGGTCCTGCAAGCGTGTAAAATACATTATCAGCTTCTCTTGCTATCGAACTTCCAACCACATTTACTATGCCAAGAGTCTTAAGTCCTTTATCCTTTGCAAGTCTTAATGCTGCAAGACTGTCCGCTGTTTCATCTGACTGGCTTATGACGACCACAAGTCCGTCTGGGTCAAGTAATGGCTTTCTGTATCTGAATTCTGAAGCAAGCTCAACACGCACAGGAATCTTTGCAAGGTCTTCAATGACATACTGCGCAACAACACCTGCATGATAAGCAGAACCGCATGCCACAATGTATATCTGCGATATCTTCTTTATCTCTTCATCCGTAAGCTCTACAGCTGATAAGTCCAGCTTTCCATCCTTAAGCACCGAATTAAGAGTATCCTTAACTGCCTTTGGCTGCTCATGGATTTCCTTCATCATGAAATGCTCATACCCCGCCTTTCGTTCATCACCTTTTTTGATAGCGGCATTTATGAGAGCCTTATATTCATTTATACTTATTTCTTTGTTTTCGGGTACAAATGTTTCTTTCTGTACTTTTATCATTTTTATTTTTAGATTATTCCACCCCATTTCTGTTACAAATGTATTGATGACTGCAAGAAATGAGTTAATACTTGTTGTCTTATAACCACAGTCCTTTTTAAGATGTTCTTTGTAAGTTATAAGCAGTTCCTTATTAACAGGTCTTCCAGCGGCATATTCTTTCAGCTTGATTATGTCGCGCATATATTTTTTTATTGTCTGGGGCTTTTTCTCTTCATTTATTAATATGGTTTTGAATTTATTAATGGAATTATCATCGAGAATATATTTTTTGTGGGATTTACTGGTTGATTTTATTTGTGTCTTTTTGTACATAGTGACCTCCGTAATATATAATGTTATTAGCTTATGCTAGTTTAGATTTTATAATACAGCATAATAGCATTATATATGAATAATCATATGTGAAGAAAGACGCAAAAAAAGTAAGCAGCTTTGCAGCCGCTTACTTTCATTGTCATCCGGACACTCACGAATTCGCGCTGATGCGCTATCCGTCCTGCTGCGCATGACTATTCGTTCGTTAACGGCGCAAGAAAAGTAAATGTCTGCTATGCAGCCGCTTACTTTTTCTTTGCGCACACTATATCATGACCTCTGATTTTTCTTTGCTCTTGTCTACTATTGCGTTTAATTTACGGCAAGGTATTGCTACTACAAGTCCGATGAAGAGGCATATGAGTACATAGATGAAAAGTGCAAGTATACATTTCCAGTAGTACCAGCTATATGTTCCACCGACACATTCTCTTAATGCATCCATGGCATAAGTGAATGGCAGGTACTTGTAGATTGCCTGATATATGGCAGGCAGACACTGGATAGGGAATGTACCACCAGCTCCGGCTACCTGAATAACCATTATTACAACTGCTGCAGCTTCACCTACATTTTCAAATGCAACTGTAAGTGAATATGTTATCATTGTGAATACAAATGATGTGAAAGCTGCGGCAAACCAGAACTTAAATGGATGTATACACTGTATTCCTATAAAGAACAGATCGCCAAGCGTTATAAGAAGAGCTTGTGCCTGTCCTATAAGAAAGAAAGTAATATATCTTCCGAAAAATGCTTCAACAGAATTAACTTTAACGCCATCAAAAGGATGTACCTTTACATGTATTATGGCTACGAGTATAAGCGCACCTACCCAGATTGAAAGGACTGAGTAGAATGGTGACATAGCTGAACCATAGTTTGAGATAGGGTAAAGGTCTTCGGTAGCTATTGCAACTGGCGAAGATATAAATGATGCCAGGTCATCCGTATTAAATGATATAGCTGTCTGTAACAGTGAGTAGGCACCACTGTTCTTGAATTCTGTAAGTTTGTCAGTTGTTTCGCTTATATTGTCCTCAAGGCTTTTTACCATAGTAAGTGTATTATTGATTGAGTCACCCATCTGGCTTATTGAATTGTTGAAGTCGTCTATATTGTAGCCCATATCACTGTAGATATCAGATATGGAATTCATATATCCGCTTACTGCATCAATATCCTGTGATATAGTAGATAATATTGATGAATCTATAAGTGAGCTTTGTCCTATAGTTTGGTTAAGTTCGTTCAGTATAGCTTTTTCACCATCAAATGTACCAGTTAAGTCAGGACTTATGCCTTTGGCAGTATCAGCAGTGGACTGGGCAGTACCGATTATATTGGAGAGTGTAGTAAGCACACTGTCAAATGTAGATACCTGTGTGTTAATAACCTGAAACTTAGCTATAAGTATATCAAGTATGGAACTGCCAGATATATTTGTATTGCCAGATGAACTATCAGCGGTGTTATTTTTATTAGCACCAATATTGTCCGCTACATCTGCCGATTTCATAATAGCCTCAGTAAGTGTACTTATAAATGTTGCATTAACCTGCTGTTGTACGGCAGTTTTAGCTTTATCAGTTATTTTAGGTGCTATAGCATTTTTTTTCTGGTTTGTATAGTATATAATCTCAGGATGAGTCATATTGTCTGCAAGAAAGCTTACCATATCCTTAGAGAAATCCTCAGGCATAATAAGTGCTGCGTAGTAGTCCCCTGCCCATACTCCCTCTATAGCCTCGTCTGTAGTGTCAGTGAATACCCATCCGATAGTATCATTTGTCTTTAAGGCTTCTATTATATTAGTACTTATATTAACATCAATGCCAGATATATTGATACCTGTGTCATCATAGGCAACTGCTACTTTGATATTAGATGTTGAGTCTGAACCATATGGATCCCAGTTTGATAATATATTAAACCATGCATAGAGTGAGGGTAACACAGCAAGTCCCATAACAACGATAAGAGCTACAACATTACGGCCTATGTGTTTACAATCATTCCAGAAGACTCTGCCTATATTTTTCATTATTTTACAGCCTCCTTATTTGGGTTAATAGTTATGTTTACAGCATTTGTTATATTATCAATGCTTATAGTTATTGTATTGTTACCTAGTTTATTGTCAATAACTATGTTCTGACAGTTAGCTGGTAATGTGTTGCCAGCTGGTGTATTATGATTAATGCTGTCATTACACATATTATTGGAATTATTAACTGCTACACTATCAGTTTTATTACCAGTATTATAGCTGCTGCCATTATTTATATTATTGATAGGTATTGTATCATTATAATTATTAGATTTTACATCATTATCTATATAATTACTGTTAATATTATCACTTTCTATAGTTTCAGCATCATTATCCTGATTGGAATCATTGCTGCCAGCACCGTTAGTTCCTTCATGTTCATCTTCAAGAATAGCTGATTTAATAGACTCAACAGGACTTACATAGTTTTTGGCAATATCTGTGATGACCTTAGTAGTATCTATTAGTGTATCCTTGTTTTCATTACCAATAATATCTTTTAAGTTTTCTGACATATTGTAATCTTTATACTCTATTGCAATCAGGTAGCCGCTTATAATGAATAAGGATGCTATCCACATTACAAGAAATATTACTTTAGAACTGTTGACAACGAATAACAGGATTAGAAATACAATAGGTATAATAAGCATAGCAATTATTCCATACTTTATTCTGTCTTTATTATGCTTATGTTCTTTTTCGTAATATTCACGAATCATTTCAACGGAGCTGTTAAGGACAGCCTGTTTACTAGCTTTTGACATACTAATCCTCATTTCTGTGTAGTATTATTACACGAATTATAATCTGACAGGTCGTTTGTCATTAAGACTTATTATAAATGTGTCTTATTAACAATTAAAATTATATGTATAGCCCCGTAATACCTGTAATTACAGGCTATGCAGTATTACATCATCTTAGTATCATGCATACGATGGTGCATATAGTGGTTCAGCTTCATAAAAGGCTTCCTTATAAGAAGACCTAAGAAAAGAGTTCCGATAACAAAGAGCATAAGCTGTCCCATAAGTATAAAATAATCATATTTGTAGAAACCACTCACACATTCTCTTATTGCATTGATTGCATAAGGGAATGGGAAGTATATATAAACATTTCTAAAGAACGATGGTAACAGTTCTATAGGATATGTTCCACTTGAACCTGCTATCTGGATAACTACAAGTACAACTGCTAAAGCTTTACCTACATCACCGAAAGATAATGTAAGTGTATATATAAGCAGTGTAAATGCAAAGCTTACTATAGAAGCTGTAAGCATGAATATACCAGGGTGAACGCAGTATATCTTAAGAAGATATAAGTCACCAAGTACTGTGATTATTGCCTGTATCTGCCCCATAAGCCAGAATATAATGTAACGTCCAAAGTACTTCTGTGTAAGTGTGGCATTTTTGAATTCATCAAGATCATCTGGTGATGTCTTTATAAGCGCTGTAAGTAAAAGTCCGCCAACCCAGAGAGCAAGTGTAGTATAGAATGGAGCTACGGCTGTACCGTAATTGACAGCTTCATATACATTTTCGGTTGTAACCTTTACAGGTGATGAGAAGAACTCACCATATTCAGAAGAATCTTTATCAAGAAGCTTCTGTACAAGCTCATACTTTCCATCTGCTTTTAGTACGTTAAGTTCACTGTCAGCTTTATCAAGAGTATTTTTAATATTGTCAATAAGTCCAGACATAGTTTCAAGTGTTATATTCACATTTGATAATGTGCTGTCAGCACCATTAATAATAGTACTAACAGAGCTTAAACTATTCGAGGCATCTATAAGCGAATCATATATAGTTGCAATAGATGTCTTGAAAAGACTTCCTACTTTGTCAACAGAACCTGTAATACTTGTTGTCAATATATTGTCAAGTGAACTGATGCTTGTCTGACACTGTGCAAGTACATTATCAAGGCGGTTAAGCAGCAGCTTAGGGCTTGTATCAGTCTGTTCATACCACTGGATGAACGTATCAAGTGTCTGGGCTGCACCCTTTATAAGCTTAGGCATAATATCAAGTGAGCTTATAAGACTGTCATAAAGTACCTGATTATATCCTCCATTATTGTTGTCAATTTCTTTAAAATGTTCAAGAACAGGCTTTAAAGTGTTGACTAACTGTTCACTTATATCGTATGCATTGTTCATCTGCGTTTTAAGGTCATTAAGTGAAGATATTATATCCTGTTTATCAATAGGAGAATTATCATCCTTGTGGGAAGCAATCTTATCTCTAAGGTCAGATATTGCTTTTTCAAGAGACGAGTTAATATCGGTAAGTTTTGACAGTGAAGAATTTATGTTGTACATGTAGTCATCTATAACAGAGTCAGCAGATGACTTAGATGAGTTAAGCTGCTCATCTGACATGTCTGACTGTATATTTCCTACAAGACTGTCTGTCTTTTTAAGAGTAGCAGAAAGATTATTATTACTTTCGCTAAACTGCTTTATGGCGCTGTCATATTCGGATATATTATCGCTTATATCTTTCAGCTTATCAGCTATATCAGATAATACGTTATTTTTAGTAAGTTCGTCAGCATCTGTAGAGTTAAGAATAGTAACTACTACAGTTTCAATAAATGTTTCATTGATAGTTTCCTGAAGTGTTGACATACCTGACTGTGTAATCTTACTTGCAATCGCATTTTTCTTGGCATTTTCATAATAAGTTACAGAAGGAGTTTCCATATTGTCATTAAGGAAATTAATCATTGAACGTGAAAAGTTACTTCCTATTATAATAGCGGCATAATATTCACCGCTTTTAACACCATTAATAGTACTTTCTTTATCTTTCGTAAATGTCCAGCCAAGCTTATCATTTTCACGAAGATTATCAATGATACTATCGCCCATATTCTGCTTTTCTTTTCCCTCAGGTGTAAAGCCTTCATCCTCCGAATACACGGCAATCTTTATGGATGAGGTGTTAGCATACGGGTCCCAGTTAGAATAAATATTGAACCATGCATATAGCGAAGGAATAATACACAGACCTAAAGCGATGATAAGTGCAAACATATTCCTGCATATACCTCTGAAATCATGTCTAAATATACGTAAGATTGTATTCATTAGTGTTCTCCATTAACCAAAATTTGTCATATAATTATATCACTATCAAAATGTACATACAACATTTATAGTAATAAATAATATCATAAAAAGAATAAAATAATTATAAAAATGAAGCGGCACAAAAAACATAACCTATATAGTATGTCTTATGTGTCGCTTTGCTATATTAATTAAAAGTTATAAGTAAATACTTACTCAGTGCCTAAGGTTACATCATAACCTGCAAGATACTGCTTTATTAATACAGCATCTTTTGTGTTAACTACTCCATCATTGTTCAAGTAACCATATATAAATGATGGCATGACAGGAAGTTCATCTTCTGCGGCATATATAGATGCAGGAATATATCTGTTAAATAATTGCAATATAATGACAATTATAGCAAGTATGCCTGATAATTTTCGTATATTTCTCTTTTTGTGCATAGGCTTCTCCTTTACATATATATATTATATTAAAACATAAAATATAATATATCAAATATATATTAAGTAATATACATATGAAAGAAAATCAGAGCATTGAAGCTGTTATTATTTAGATAGAATCAAATGCCTGTGCAAGGTCAGCGATAAGGTCAACCTTATCCTCAAGACCACAAGATATTCTTATAAGACCAGCTGAGATACCAGCTTCCTTAAGCTGTTCATCATTCATCTGTCTATGTGTTGATGTAGCAGGGTTAAGGCAGCATGTTCTTGCATCTGCTACATGTGTTTCGATAGCGGCCAGCTTTAAGTTTTTCATAAACTTCTCAGCGGCTTCTCTTCCGCCTTTTATTTCAAAAGAAACTACGCCACAGCCGCCATTTGGCATATATTTTTTAGCTGTTTCATAATACTTGCTGCTTTTAAGTCCAGGATAAATTACATATTCAACTTTAGGATGATTTTCAAGGAATTCTGCAACAGCCTGACCGTTTTCTACGTGCCTTGGCATTCTTACATGTAAGGATTCAAGACCAAGATTAAGTATGAAAGCATTCTGAGGTGACTGGATACAGCCTAAATCTCTCATGAGCTGGGATGTACATTTTGTTATAAATGCCCCTTCTTTTCCGAATTTTTCAGCATATGTAATTCCATGATAGCTTTCATCAGGAGTACATAATCCAGGATACATATCAGCATGTGCCATCCAGTCAAAGTTGCCGGAATCAACAATTACGCCTCCAACTGCTGCCCCGTGTCCATCCATATATTTTGTTGTAGAGTGTGTTACGATATCAGCACCCCATTCGATAGGTCTGCAATTAACAGGTGTTGGGAAAGTATTATCTACTATGAGTGGAACATTGTGTGCATGTGCAGCTTTGGCAAACTTTTCAATATCAAGTACTGTAAGTGCAGGATTGGCAATAGATTCGCCGAACATAGCACGCGTATTATCTTTAAATGCAGCATTGAGTTCACCTTCTGTTGCATCAGGTGACACAAATGTCACATCTATTCCCATCTTCTTGAGTGTTACAGATATAAGGTTAAAAGTACCGCCATATATTGAAGAGGATGCTACAATATGGCTTCCACATTCACATATGTTAAATAAAGCAAAAAAATTAGCAGCCTGTCCTGACGAAGTGAGCATGGCAGCTGTTCCACCTTCAAGCGCTGCTATTTTGGCAGCTACATGGTCATTGGTAGGATTCTGGAGTCTTGTATAGAAATATCCGGAAGCTTCAAGGTCAAAAAGTTTTCCCATATCTTCACTTGTATCATACTTAAATGTAGTTGACTGAATAATAGGAATCTGGCGTGGCTCTCCGTTACCAGGAGTGTATCCTGCCTGAACGCATTTTGTATTAATAGAATAATCTTTCATATAGTCCTTTCCGATATGGGGGTATATAGTAAGCAGAAGCTTATTAACACGAATCATATCATATGTAATATTTTAATTCCCTATAATTCTACAGGATTATAGGATAAAATGCAAATTTAATTTTATTATGTAGATTATGTTTTTGACACTTATAAAAAAATATCTTATATTATATAAATATTTAATTATACAGTCAGATATAGGAGAAGAAAGTCAGCTATGAAGAACATCAAAGGAACACTTATACTTTTACTTACGGCATTTATATGGGGAACTGCTTTTGTAGCGCAGACAAGCGCAGGGGACAGTCTGGGAACATTTACATTTAACACAATAAGAAATATTATTGCCGCAATTTTCCTTTTTATATTCATAAAGATTAAAGAGCTTGTATATATGGAAGAAAAACATAAAGGCTTTCCGGTAAAAGAGGGAATAATATGCGGAATAGTACTTTGTATATCAATGACACTCCAGCAGATGGGAATAAATAACTATCCAGATGGGGTTGCTGTATCAGGAAGAGCAGGATTTCTTACGGCAACCTATGTAGTTATGGTTTCTGTTGCCGCAGTATTTATGGGGAAAAAGCTGCAAAAGCTTGTAATAATATCAGCTTGTGTATGTATAGCAGGAATGTATCTTTTGTGTATGTCCGGTGGAATAGACAGTATATATTCATCAGATATTCTGCTTCTTCTTTGCGCAGTAGGTTTTACAGCACATATCCTTGTAGTTGATAGGTATTCATATACAGATGGTATAAAAATGTCGTGTATACAGTTTCTTACCGCAGGTTTACTGTCAGCCGTTGGAATGATAATAATTGAACATATAGGAAATATAAGAATAAGCGACATAAAGAGTGCTGCTGTTCCGATACTATACGCAGGTATAATGTCAAGCGGAGTTGCCTATACCCTGCAGATTATCGGACAGAAATACACAAAGCCCTCTGTTACAGCGATTGTCTTAAGTCTTGAGTCAGTATTTGCAGCTCTTGCAGGATGGGTATTATTATCTGAGCATCTTAGTCCACGTGAGATAGCTGGATGCGTTCTTGTGCTTGTCGCTGTTATAATGGCACAGATACCACAGATGAGTACGGATAAGGAAAATGTATAATAATTACTTGACGAACGGACACCATAAATCTAGAGAGGTGCTCTATGAATAAGGCTTCAGTCACCAGAAAGCTGATTGGATATTTCTAAAACTTTCCGTCTATGTTTTTTATACGGACGCAAACGCTCATACGCAACGTCCTGTTGCGTTTTCGCTCGATTTGACCTCCTTGTCAAATCGTTGCTGGAGTTTTTAGGGAAAGTTTAAGAACTATCTCAATCGGCTTTCAAGTGTTCCTTTTGCATTATTCACAGAGCACCTCTCTAGCTTTATGGCTGTTTTTCTACAATTTATCATATTTAAATATGCCTAAGTAACATTCATAATATATTTTAATAATATAGCTTCAATTGCAAAGTATTTTACCTTGTTTAGCCATTGCCATCAATACTACCTGCATTATCAACATTGTTATCATTAATATCATTAGTCTTCATATTACTCACATTTGCAGTTGCAATATCATCGCTATCCTGCACCACGTCAGAACCCTCAGCCTCAGCTTCTGCCTTCCTTCTGGCCTCCGCCTTGAGCTTCTCCGACTTGAACTTAAACATAAGAAGTCCAATAGGAAACGGCATAACACAAATAATAAACAATAATGCAACAATAATAACAACTTTCTGTGGCTCAATCATAATGCCATCTCCTCTCTTTCTTCTTAAATCTTTATATAAGCCTAATTCTTATCAGAACCTGAAAGCTTACCATCAACCATATACTTAATAATAAGAATACTTCCAACCATAAGTACAATTCCAATTATAAGTGAGATAACAGGATTACGTATAAATCCTGCAATAATATAGGTTATAAGCGAAACTACGGCAACGACAACAACATAAGGAAGCTGTGTTGATACGTGATTCATATGATTGCACTGTGCACCAGCAGAAGCCATAATAGTTGTATCCGATATAGGTGAGCAGTGGTCACCGCATACAGCACCAGCCATACATGCTGATATAGAAATAATCATCATGGTTTTGTCAGTTCCTGCAAAAGTTCCTACAACGATAGGAATAAGGATACCGAAAGTTCCCCAGCTTGTACCAGTTGCAAATGCTAAGAATATGGCAACTAAGAATATAATAGCTGGAAGGAAGTTAAGGAAACCAACTGATAATCCGCTTACAAGTCCGGCTACATATTCTTTTACACCAAGACTGTCAGTTGTTGCCTTAAGAGTCCATGCAAATGTAAGAATAAGAATAGCAGGAACCATAGCCTTAAAACCTTCAGGTATGCAGGAGAAACAATCATTAAATGAAAGTATCCTTCTTATAACATAAAATAATATTGTAATAACCAGTGCAAAGAAACTTCCCATCATAAGTCCAAGCGATGCATCACAGTTAGAAAATGCTGTAACGAAATCAGTTCCACTAAAGAAACCGCCAGTATATATCATTCCGATAACACAGCATATAATAAGGCTTATTATAGGGAAAACAAGGTCAATGACCTTACCGTTTCCACGTATTATTTCTTCGTTACTTACATTGGCATATGGTCTGTCACTTGTTGTATACAGGTCACCTTTTGCAGCATTATCCTCATGCAGCTTCATAGGACCAAAGTCAACCCTTAATATAACAAAACAAAGAAGGGCAACTATAGTAAGAATGGCATAATAGTTATAAGGTATACACTGCATAAATATAGAAAAGCCGTCTTCACCTTCCACGAAACCTGTAACGGCTGCTGCCCATGATGATATAGGAGCAATTATACATATAGGAGCTGCTGTTGCATCTATTATATATGCAAGCTTGGCTCTTGATACCTTATGTCCGTCAGTTACAGGGCGCATGACACTTCCGACTGTAAGACAGTTAAAGTAATCATCTATAAATATAAGTATGCCAAGAAAAATAGAAGTAAGTTCTGCACCTATTCTTGTCTTTATTCTTCTCGATGCCCATTCACCAAATGCCTTAGAGCCGCCGGCCTTATTCATCATAGATACCATTATTCCAAGTATAATAAGGAATATGAGTATACCGATATTAGATCTGTCGGATAATACGCCAAGCAGTCCGTCATCAAATATGTGCAATATAGATGTTTCAAGACTGAAGTGCGCAGTGAAAAGTCCCCCATATAGCAGACTTCCGATAATAATGCCTATAAATAGTGAACTGTATACTTCCTTAGTTATAAGCGCAAGTATAATAGCAACAAGCGGTGGAATAAGCGACCAGAATGTTGCATACAGCTCAGGCATATATTCTGTTAATGTGTTCATTAATGTATCTCCGTTCTTTCACATAGTGTTCATATATCAGGACTTTATTGCTGTTCCCTGAAAGTGATTGTATTATTAGCTGCATCCATGCTCTCAACAATTGCGAGTGATTCAAGCTGGTATCCTTTTTCACGGATAATCTTACCACCCTGCTGGAAGCCTTTTTCGATTGCAATACCGATACCCTCAACTGTTGCACCAGCACTTTCAACGAGATCAGTAAGTCCTAAGAGAGCGCATCCATTGGCAAGAAAATCATCGATAACAAGGATGTGGTCTTCTGGAGATAAGAACTTCTTTGAAACGATTACATCATATACTTTACCATGTGTGAATGACTGGATTTTAGTGCTGAAGTTATTGTCGTCAAGGTTGATACTCTTTGACTTCTTTGCAAATACAACAGGTACATCAAATTCTCTTGCAACGATAGCAGCAATACCGATACCACTTGCTTCGATTGTAAGAATTTTATTAATATTCTTGTCAGCAAATAATCTCTTCCATTCTTTTGCCATTTCCTCAAAAAGCTTTATATCCATCTGGTGGTTAATAAAGCTGTCAACCTTAAGAACATTACCTTCTCTTATTATTCCGTCTTTTCTAATTCTTTCTTCTAATAATTTCATAACCGTATTCCTTTTTTATATATAAATTAATGACATTATTCTACTAGATTATATTTTATTTTTCAATACGTGCCATAGCAATCTGTTCAGGTGTTATAGGCAGTGTATAAAATCTTTTCCCTGCTGCGTGGCTTAGGGCATCTGTTATGGCTGGAAGAGGTGTATTGATAACAACCTCACCGATTGACTTGGCACCAAATGGACCTGCTGCCTCATAGCTGCTTTCAAAGTCCACATTGATATGACCTATATCCATACGTGAAGGAATCTTATACTGTAAGAATGAATTCTCATACAGCTTTCCTTTGTCACTATAAGTAATATTCTCAGAAATAGTCATGCCTATACCCTGAAGTATACCGCCCTCTGCCTGTACTCTTGCAAGATTAGGATTAACTGGAGTACCACAGTCCACACATGCATCATACTCTATAACCTTGCTTTCACCTGTAAGAAGGTCAACCTCCACTTCTGCTGCCCCGACCATATAAGGTGGTGGTGATATAGGTGAAGAGTGTGTGTATGTAACTGAAAGAGATATATCGTTGCCACACATAGATGCAGTTGATATGTCAGCAAGGCTCACTGTTTCACCTGTCGAGTCACATCTTACAAGCTTATTTTCGTAAGTTACATCATCGACATCACATTTAAGAAGCTTTGCACCTAGCTTTTCTATTCTTGACTTTAATTCAAGGGCACATTTTTCAACAGCTTTACCTGTAACGTAAGTTGTACTTGATGCATATGAACCAGAATCGTAAGGAGATATATCCGTATCAGCACCAAATACTGTAATATCATCAGTATCACATTCAAGGACTTCTGCCGCTATCTGTGAAAGAATAGTATCGCATCCCGTTCCCATATCAGCAGCACCAATATTCATAGTAAAGAACCCTTCATCATTAAGCTTAAGAGTGGCACTTCCGACATCGACACTGGAGATACCAGAACCCTGCATAGCCATCCCCATACCAACATATCTTGCCTTTGTATCAGATATCATTCTTACAGGATACTTTTCATCCCACTTAATCATTTCCTTAACACGTGTTAAGCATCTGTCAAGGGCACAGCTCGTATTGACCTGATTATAGTAGGCTGGCATGACATCGCCCTCTTTTACGATATTTTTAAAGCGTATATCAAATGGGTCCATATGCAGCATATCAGCAAGTTCGTTGACTGCCGATTCAACAGCGAAAAGTCCCTGTGTTGCGCCATATCCTCTGTATGCACCTGCTGACATTATATTAGTGTAAACAACATCGCTTGTAAATCTGAAAGCCTCTGCCTTTCCATAAAGAGGTATGGACTTATGACCTGAAAGTCCGACAGTTGTTGGACCATGTTCACCATATGCACCCGTATTGGAAAGTGTATAAAGGTCAATAGCCTTTACTATGCCATCTTTTGTAGCTCCCAGTCTTACATGCATCTGCATTTCATGTCTTGGTGATGAAGCAGTTAGCGACTCATATCTTGAAAATATGATCTTGGACGGTTTCTTAGTCATCCATGTTACAAATGCAGGATATATCTCACTTACAGATGTCTGCTTGGCACCAAAACCGCCGCCTATTCTTGGCTTTGTCACACGGATAAGTGAAGGTGATATACCAAGTGCATGTGATATTATTCTTCTACAATGAAAGACTATCTGTGTTGAACTTATAACATTAAGTCTTCCATATGTGTCTATCGTACAGTATGTACGGAAAGTTTCCATCATACTCTGCTGGCATGCTTTAGTGTGATATGTTCTGTCGATTATGATATCGCAGTCATCCAGCACCTTGTCGACATCACCATTAGAAGATTCATCATGTGCACATAGATTTCTTTTATTATCAGCACCTACAGGACACAGAGCCTCCCAGTTGTCTTCAGGATGTACCAGTATTGGATTATCAAGAGCAGTTGTAAAGTCAAGAACAGGTTCAAGTACCTCATATTCAGCTTTAATAAGCTTTATAGCTTTGTCAACACAGTTCTCTGTCTCACCTGCAACTATGGCAACCGGGTCGCCTATAAATCTTACATGCTGGTCAAGTATAAGTCTGTCATATGGACTAGGTTCAGGATAAGTCTGACCTGCGCATGTAAAACGCTTCTGGTGCTGATCAATATCTTTATAAGTGTATATAGCTTCTATGCCAGGTACCTTCATGGCAATAGCTGTGTTAATGTCTTTGATTATTGCATTGGCATAAGGTGAGCGTAAAAGCTTGACTACAAGGCAGTCTTTAGGTGTTAAATCGTCAGTATATACAGGCTTTCCAAGAAGAAGCTCCATAGAGTCCTTCTTTCGGATACATTTATTCACAGACTTCATTGTTATCACTCTCCTTCTGCTTTTTATAGTTTACAAAGTTCATAATTCCACGAAGCTGTCCCTCATAGCCTGAACATCTGCACAGGTTACCAGAAAGGAACTCCTTTACCTCATCCTCATCAGGATATGGATTTTGTCTGAGAAGTGCAATAGTATTCATAACAAAGCCCGGATTACAGAAGCCGCACTGCTCTGCTCCCTGGTCAGCTATAAATGTTACAAACTCAGAAGCTTCATCCTGTAAGCCCTCAAGTGTTGTTACATGACATCCATCTGCCCTTGCTGCAAGAACTGAACAGGATAGAACAGGTGTGTCATTTAAGAATACAGTGCATAAGCCGCAATTAGAAGTTTCACAGCCACATTTTACACTGTAACACTTATGCTCTCTTACCCAGCTATAAAGGGAGACGCCGGGATTAATATCTTCTTTTATTGTTTTTCCATTAAGATTAATATTAACTAACATATATTCTCCGTATAATTATTTATATATTTTCTGTATAAGTATTTATATATTGGAAAGTGTACGCTTTGTAAGTACATTTACAAGGTGACTTCTGTATTCCTTACTGCCACGCATATTACTCTCTGTTTCTATGTGGTCTGCTGCCATATCAGCATACTTGTTTATATGGTCATTCGAAAGTTCTCCTGACAATGTGCAATCACTATCATTAAGACAACTGCTTACAAGAACTGCTCTTGCAGGGCGTGCGCCTATGGCAACCTCGTAAGTATCAGTATCCTTATAATGTACACCGCAGCAGGTAAGAACAGGAAGGTCAGTTTCTGTTATACGGACTGCCTCATAATACATATTTACAGGTCTTTTTTTGACTATAATTCTCACAAGAATATCTCTGTCATACTTCATATTGGCATATTCTTTTAAAGGAATAATACCACCTTTATAAAGTTCAACATACGATTCAAGACCTAATAATAATGTAAGAACATCCGAAAATCCATATCTTCCATATATACTCCCGCCTACAGTGGCAAGGTTACGGAACTGCACTCCTACGATATGTTTTAAGGCAGTTCTGGCAGCATTTGATGTATATTCATTAAAATGCTCATTAGTTTCAAGCTGTCTTAATGTTGTCATGCATCCTATTTTGAATTCTTTATCTGTTTCCTCAATCTCATTGAGTGAAAGGTCAGATAAGTCAATAGCTGTGTTTATGCGGTTATCACCCATACGCATCCACATCATGCCGCCTATTATGCGGTTTGCCTTTTTCTGGTTAAGCTCATAAGCTTCATCAAGGCTTTTTACTTTAACATAATTCTGGATATTAAGCATATTTACCTCTGTTTACATAATTATTTTATTTGATTATTTATTCTAACATATTAATTTTGCCTTGTAAATTTATTCTTTATCTGATAAAATTCGGATGAAAAATAGATTAAAGAGGAGAAAAATAATGAAAAAAGCAAAAAGACTGTTAGCTGTGTTACTTACTCTTATTATGACAGCTTCATTACTTGCCTGTGGAAACAGTAATGAAGCCAGTAATCAGACACAACAGACAACTACATCCCCATTTTCTGTTATGCAGGAAACAGATACTTCTAAGGTCAGTTATCCGGTAACTGTTACAGACCAGCTTGGAAGAACAGTAACTATTGAGAAGGAACCTGAAAAAATCGCTTCTTCATATTATATTTCAACAAGTCTTTTACTTGGTCTTGGACTTAAGGATAAGCTTGTTGGTATTGAAGCAAAGGCGAATACAAGACCTATCTATAATCTTGTATCATCTTCTTTAGTGTCACTTCCTAATATGGGAACAGCAAAGGCATTTAATACAGAGGCATGCGTGGCAGCCGGCCCTGACCTTGTTATCATTCCAGCAAAGTTAAAGAGTGTCATTCCTGAGTTAGAGCAGCTTGGACTTACAGTATTAGCAGTTAATCCAGAAAACCAGCAGTTACTCAGTGAATGTATAACAATGGTAGGACAGGCAGTAAACGAACCGGGTAAGGCAAAGACACTCAATGCTACTATTGAGTCTATTCTTGATAATGTTAAGACTAATGTTTCAGGAACAGATACACCTAAGGTATATCTTGCAGGTAACAGCGCATTTCTTTCAACAGCAGGTAAGGCTATGTATCAGGATACTCTTCTTACGAACGCTGGTGGTGTAAATGTAGCAAGTGAACTTACAGATACTTACTGGGCAGAGGTATCATATGAGCAGGTTCTTTCATGGAATCCTGATTATATCATACTTGCAGCAGATGCTACTTACACTGTTGATGATGTATACAATGATGCTAATCTTGCGGACTGCACAGCAGTTAAGGAAAAGCATGTATACAAGCTCCCTTCAGATATAGAAGCATGGGATTCGCCAGTTCCAGCAAGCTTCCTTGGAAGTGTATATATTGCTTCTATATTACATCCGGATAAGATTAGCACAGACTATTATAAGGAATGTGTAACAGAGTTCTATAAGACATTCTATGGATTTACTCCAGAGGTTAAGTAGACATGGCTCTATTTATCTGCTATAAATTGGGTAAATGAATTTGAGTTATTTACTTAAATGTATCTTAGATACAAACAAAAATAATTTATTTTAGATAGAAACGGCTGTAAAAATGCTTGCATTTTTATGGTCGTTTTTTTACAATTTTAGCTATGGATTAGGGAAGAAAATATTTTTATCCAGAATATAGAAGGGAAATGTGTCATTGAACAATTACATATTTAATAATGGTAAAAGACAATTAAATAAGGCAGCAGTTATGCTTGTACTTATCATTATGGTTATAGCTGCATTTGTTATATCACTGCGGACTGGAAAGTATCCGCTTACATTAAAGGGAATATTATCAGGTGATACTATGCAGATTAAAGTGCTTGTGAGGCTCAGAATTCCGAGAGCAGTTATGGGAGTTGCCGGTGGTTTTGGACTTGGAATAGCTGGTTATGTATATCAGCTTGTATTTAAAAATCCGCTTGCATCGCCTGATATTGTCGGAGTATCTTCTGGCGCAAGTGCTGGTGCTGCTATGGCGATTGTGTTTATATCGTCTGTTTCTTCTGTTGTTTCGGCTGTAGCATTTGCAGCAGCTATGCTTACTCTTATTGTTACATTGCTTATAGCATATCTTGTACCCGGAAAAAACAGCTATACGATTGTGCTTTCAGGAATAGCCATTCATTCTCTTGCACAGACTGTCCTTATGTTCATAAAGCTGGCAGCAGACCCGGAAAAGCAGCTTGCATCTATCGAGTACTGGATTATGGGGAGTCTCAATTCAGTTTCGGTTGACGACCTTCTCATCCCCTGTATAGTAACGTTTATTGGAACTATACTTATAATACTTTTATATAGGCAGCTTCTTATGCTTTCACTTGATGAGGATGAGGCAGCTTCACTCGGAGTACATATAGTCCTGTTAAGGCTCATTGTTCTTGTCATAGCAACCCTGATAGTGTCAGTTATTATATGTACGACAGGTCTTATAAGCTTTATAGGACTTCTTGCACCACATATAGCAGGCCGCCTTATTAAGAACCACAATATAAGTCTTCTTATGTTAAGTGGAATATCGGGAAGTCTTTTATTGACACTGGCTGATATACTGGCACGTTCAGTTACATCATCGGAGCTGCCGGTAAGTATTTTTACATCGTTACTGGGCGCACCACTTCTTATAATACTACTTTTAAGGAACAGGCAGGGGAATGGGTGAGGTTGTGTGCGTATAGATTATATTTATTATAGAAAAAATTTATGTGGAAATGAGATATAAAAATGGCGTTTTAATAGAAAATATTTCAACCTTTCAGAAGCTTATAATAAGAATATAGCTATTTGTATGAACAAGGTTTATAATTCAAAGAAAGTATAGTTGTGTGTAAATACAATATTTAAGACAGGAAAAAATATAGCTATGTATATAGACAATATTAATAATAAGAAATTTATTGATAATCGTTGTAAAATACAAAAGAATTTAGAAATTGACAATACAGGGATTGCAGATAATTCTACTGATTTGACTGCTGCCAGAAATGAATATAATATTCTTAAGCAAAATAACAGAATATGCTATCCAGACAGCCTTGACATCAGCGGCTTATCCGTATCATATGGCAGAAAAAATATAATAAATAATCTCAATATTACACTCTATTCCGGTGAATTCACAGCACTCATCGGCAATAATGGCTGTGGCAAGTCGACACTTATAAAGGCTGTTATGAACCTTATTTCACATAAGGGAAAGTGTGTGTTAAGGTTTTCATCTGATAAAACTACACCAGAGAATACAGCCACATTTGCACAGGTTATAACAGAAAAGCTTACTCCAAAGAAAAGAGCTATGTATATGACATATATTGCCCAACATTCAGGTATATCTTCAAGCATATCTGTTATGGATGTGTGTCTTATGGGATATAATCATATGCTTAATCCTCTGGCAGTTCCAGACAGCAGTATGCGCTGTAATGTTCTTAAAGCGCTTGAATATGTCGGACTTAAGGACAGGGCGGAGGATGATTTTCTTTCACTTAGTGCTGGCCAGAAGCAGATGTGTATACTCGCCCGTTCGGTTATCCAGAATTCTCCTGTTATGATACTTGATGAGCCGGAAAGCGCGCTAGATATTACTAACCGTTATGAGATGCTAAGAACGATAAGAGAACAGGCAGATACCAATAAATGTGTTCTTATGAGTATTCACAGTCCGGAGCTTGCACTTATGTACTGTGACAGGCTTCTTTTTATGAAGTCCGGCAGTATCGTGGATGATATATATGTAAAGGATACAGATGTTTCAAGACTTAATGAAGCATTTGCAAAAGTATATGATAATGTATGCGTGGGAGTATATGAAAGTACGGATAACAGAAAGCATTATTGCATATATCCCAAAATATAGGAGGCGTTATGGATAAGTATGTGGATGCAAAGGCATTATATTCATATTTTAAATGGTCTGGTAAAAAACATTTATTAATAACAGGAGATCTGGGAAGTGGAAAGACTACGCTTATTAATGCTTTGGTTAATATTATAAGTGATGGTTTGAATGAATATGATGATACAAGTGAATCAAATAAGTCAGAATTATCAGAAAGTCTGAAAGATTATAATGTTACGTGCAATGACTTGCATAGTCATAATATCATATATGACAGATTAATAAGTGCTAAGCAGGATGATAATTATGTCGTAATTAATTCAGACAGGCTTAATATGCTACAGAATAATTGCAAAGATAGTTATAAAAGTGATTTTTCTATAAATTCCGGTGACAATATAAATATAATAGGAATGCTTAATCCTCATAGTGATAAGTCAAAGGAAAGAATGACAATAGTTAAAGAAGGCTTCTATAATGTTGCAATACCAGCGGTTAATGATTATATAAATGCAGTGAGACAGGCAGATTTCACTTTGCCTGACAGGTATTATATGATAGTTGATGAGCTTGGTTATATTGAAAGCTCCTGTGAGGATTACCAGAAATATTTTAATAATATGCTGGATGAGGATAATTCCTGTGTTATTGCCACGCTCAGGAAAAAACACACGGAATTTCTTGACTCACTTATGAGTAGAGATGATGCACTGATTATAGATATAGACAAGCCATTTGCTGATATTGCGTGTATAATTATGGCGTCCGGCAAGTCAAGACGTTTTGGTACGAATAAGCTGCTTGAGCCATTTAAGCTTGAACAATTTAAGCATACGACCCTTATAGAAAATGCGGTTGACATAACCAAAGCCTCACCAGTTGAATACATATATGTTGTTACTAATAATCAGGATGTGGCGGATGTAGTATATAATAGGATAAGTACGGGGATGTATAATTGTAGGTATATTGATGGCTCTGATAATTTGAATAATAAATATAATAACCATTACAGTAACCTAAATAATAATCTGAATAATTGTAACTGCAATAATTGCTATAATAATTCAGGTAATGATAAGTGTAATAATGCTTATAATAATGATTATAATAGTCTGCGTGGTGATAAGTATATTGACGATTATTCAAATAATTATAGTAATTATGACTATATGAAAGTTATATTACATAACAAAGAGCTTAGAAATGATGTTATAAATGTAGGATTATCACATATAAGCAGCAATGTGGATAATATAGCAGGAGTTATGTTTATGCAGTCAGACCAGCCACTTATAACAAGGTCAAGTATGCAGCTTATGTGTTTTATATTTACGCATTGTAAAGATAAGATCTGCAGGCTTTCATATGATGATACAGTGGCTTCGCCGGTTATATTTCCGAATAAATACATAGATGAATTAAAAAAACTGCCACCCCACAAAGGCGGCGGATATGTTATAAACAACCATCCGGATGAGGTTATACTCGTTCCAGCTTATAGTAAGGATGAACTGCTTGATATAGATACAAAGGAGGATATGGAGAATATTAAGAAAATAATAAGTGAACAGGACGATTAGAAATAACGAATAATGTAATGAATAAAGTAATGAACAAAGTATGTTTATAAATATATAAAATATATTTTAGAAAATGGAATTGATATATAAAAAGGAAATGTCATTATTAAAGTTATAACAAATCATAAGTAATTAATTTTACAATATTAGATAGCACGTATGCCTTACAAAATATGTTTATTTAATTCCTTAAAAGTAATTTCAAGAGTTAAATAATATTTACTTAATATTTGTTATGAACTTTAATATAATAGACATTTCCCTATTTATATAACTATAAATGAGGAAATGAAAAAATGCGCAAAAATAAGTTGTTTTTGTTTGTACTTGAGATACGTTTCAATAGATTACGCTAAATACGTCTTTCTAGTGAGAATATAATTGTACAATATTTTAAATTTACTCATTTATAGTTTATTATATTTTAAATGTATTTTAATATATCATTCTATTAATTACATCTAATAGATAAACACATTTATGCCTTCGACTGCTTCTTTCTTCCAGTCAGGAAGGCTACAAGATATATGACTATAACAAGCACTATTGCAAAGCACATCCATCCAATTAATACAGGAAGTGGCTGTTTTGCAAATATATCATAATATCCTTTTAGGTAGACAACCGTTATTACAAGTGGAAGTATGTATGTCATATACTTTCTTACCCATAAAGGCAGCTTTATACCTTCACCAGTATCGACTTCTTTGATAAAGTTGTCAAATCCCCAACCATTCTTTTTCGTACAGAACAGCACCATAACAAGACTTCCAAGAGGAAGCAGGTTATAAGATACGAGGAAGTCCTCAAGATCCATAACTGTAGAACCAGCGCCTATTGGCTGAAAACCCGATAATACGTTGAAACCAAGAATTGCTGGTATTGAAAGTATTATTATTGCAAATATGTTGACAGTTACAGCCTTTGAGCGCTTGCACTCAGTTATATCCATCCACACAGCTATTATTTCTTCAAATACGGCTATTATAGTTGAAAGTGCCGCAAACGACATAAATACGAAGAATAAAAATCCCCATACTCTTCCACCTGCCATATTGTTAAATACATTTGGCAGAGTTATAAATAATAATGAAGGACCGCTGTCAGGATTAACGCCATATGAAAAGCATGCAGGAATAATGATAAATCCTGCCATAAGAGCTACAAATGTATCAAGCAGTACAATGCTTATCGCTTCTCCTGTAAGTGAGCGCTTTTTATCAAGGTAGCTTCCGAATATTTCCATAGCACCCATACCGATACTCAGCGTGAAAAATGCGTGTGTCATAGCGGCAAATACGGCTTCACCGATACCAGACTGCTTTACAAGCTCAACATTAGGTACAAGATAGAACTTAATACCTACGGATGCATTTGGCAGGGCAAATGAGTGGATAGCAAGTATTACTATCAATCCAAGCAGAAGTGACATAACAACCTTTGTTATACGCTCAACACCATTCTGTAATCCAAGTGCGCACACGCCGAACGCAAGTAATATGGCGATTATGGCAAAAAACATCATAGAACCGGGATTACCGAGCATATTATTGAATGTTTCTTTTATTCCGTCAGCATTAAGTCCGGCAAGCTTTCCGGACAGTTCAAGGTAAGCATAATAAAACATCCATCCGCCGACCATTGTGTAGAACATCATAAGTATGTATGAGCCGATAATTCCCATCCACTTAAGTCTGTGCCAGTTAGTTCCTTTCTTTTCAAGTACTTCAAATGCTTTGCCGATACCTTTACGGCTGGCTCTTCCGACTGAGAATTCACATATCAGGATAGGCAGACCAAGAAGTGCAAGGAATATGACGTACATAACGATAAATGCTGCACCGCCGTACATACCACATATATATGGAAACTTCCATACATTGCCAAGTCCAATAGCACACCCTGCCGACACAAGAATAAATCCCAGTCTCGAACCGAATTGTTCTCTTTCTTTCATAAGTTAATAAGTTCCTTTTCTATTGTTTTATATTGTTGATGTCAGAATTAAAATGTAATTTTCCTGACTGATTTATATGAATTGTTTCATAATTTCGTAATTCATACAATCCTTTCGCACTTTAAATTTCTAAAATGCAATAGCATATAATTGCTTATTTATAGTTATCATATTAAAATAAACGACATTTGGGTACTTTATTGCTGCATCTGAATTATTATAATAAAAATTGTTTATTACATAATTCCGCAATATTTATACATAGCCTATCTAATAACTATATACAAAGCCATATAAAAATTATTATATAATATAATTGCTAATTAGTCACTAACAAAATTCAGAAACTTATATTAATCTTAGGATGAATCCATATTTGTGACAATAAATGTATATATGTAAGTCATCTGATTCTCAGGTTTCTCTACCTTACAGACAACACGTCTTTCGTAAGGCCAAGAGGCTGCCTGATACATGAATTCGCCATAAACTAAAGCATAGTCAACTTTGTTTTCTCTTGTGATATCATCAAGCTCATCAACCAGATATTCATCCCAAATAGGCTGGAGAAAATCAACTACACCAGTGCATGAATACCTGGTTCCGTCTCTTAGCAGGATTTTAATTAAATCACCTGTTATTCCATCATAGCAGACAAGTGGATAATATACATTGCTTTGAAAATGAAAGTTAAAGGCTCTTCCTTCCTGTTTGCCATAAGCTTCAAGAAGTGCATCGCACTTCTTGGATAATAAAAAAGGATATTCTGCCAAGGAAAAAATTATTGATATATTAGAATACGCGAGACGGGTGCCAAGAGGTCCGGTGGACCTCTGCATTGGCACGACCGAAAGGCGCTTTAGCGCATTGAGAAGCCAAGAGGTCCGGTGGACCTCTGTATTGGCACGACCGAAGAGCGCTTTAGCGCTCTGAGAAATCGAACCCATACTGCAAAGCAGTATGAGTTCAAGAAGTGCATTGCACTTCTTAGATAACAAAAAAGGACTTCCCAATCCGGGAAAGTCCTTTTTGTTATCTAACAGAGCGCGAGACGGGGATCGAACCCGCTTTCCGCTCTCTTGCTTTTGGGTGGTATGTAAATGAATGAGATAAGTGGTGTTAATAACAATAAACAGAGCCGTAAATGGCTTGTAACTATTAATAATCCTATAGAAAAAGGATTTACTCACGAAAAAATTATTGAAGTGTTGGAACAATTTAAAGGTTGTGTGTATTATTGTATGTCTGATGAGATAGGTCTTGAGGAAGAGACATTCCATACACATATCTTTTTTGTATGCGCTGGTGGTGTCAGGTTCTCTACTGTTAAAAACAGATTTCCACCTGCACATATTGATTATCCTAACGGTACTAATCAGCAAAATGTTGATTATGTTTTTAAACAAGGGAAATGGCTTGATGATAAAAAATCGGATACTAATCTTCCAGATACACATATTGAATGGGGTGAATTACCTATTGAACGTCAGGGACGTCGTTCTGATTTGGATGATTTATATGATATGATAAATTCTGGAATGTCTACCTCTGAAATACTTGAGATTGACTCTCAGTTTGTTCTCCAGATAGACAAGATAGAACGTGCTCGCTCTCTTTATTTACATAATAAGTTTAAAACTACTCGCCGTGATTTGTCTGTGACTTATATATATGGTCCTACTGGCACTGGAAAAACACGTAGTGTTATGGATTATTATGGTTATGATAATGTTTATCGTGTTACGGATTATCATCATCCTTTCGATACATATGACTGTGAGGATGTTATTGTTTTTGAGGAGTTTCGTAGTTCTATATCCCTTGGTAATATGTTGAATTATCTGGATATTTATCCTGTGAAGCTTCCTGCTCGTTATGCTCCGAAGCAAGCTTGTTATACTGAGGTGTATATTATCTCTAATCAATCTCTGGAAGAACAGTATCCAGAATTACAAAGACAGTATAAAAGGGATTATGATGCCTTTTTGCGTAGAATAAATTATGTAGAGTATGTAGGTGCAGCATATACGCAGACTTATACATTAGACCAGTATTTTAGCGGTTTTGCGCCTTGTATATGTACACCATTCGACATACAAAATGATGTATATATAAGTCGCTTTAATATGCATAAATAAATATATGGCTTCGCCGCAGGCGATAATCGCAGTAGTCGTAGGTGTGGTAAAGTGGTAAACTCTCCTGCTTAAGATATTGTTGGTAACTGCTATAAAATTGTTGGTAACTTGTTGGAAAATCGTAAGATTTTTCACCAAGTTATCAATGGTTTTATGGTAGTTATCAATGATATCTTGGAGAGTTTTCCACTTTTCCACGCCTTTTTCGTAGTGGCTGCTAATGTGTAGAGGTTGTTATGCAATATTAAAGTGACAAAAAAACATCATTGGGGGCTTTCATCAGCGACAGAAGTCGGGGGTAGTATTACCCCCGACTTCTGTCGCGTGTCGCGCTATACCGCTTGAATACTGGGCGCATTGGGTTGCGACAACTTCTGTCGCATTTGTCGCACTGTCGCATATTTTATTGTGAAATTTCAAGATATTTGTTTGGCTTAGTTCTGTAAAACCGCATAAATACTGGCTTTGTGAAGTTGTTTTGCCTGGCTTAACCTGGAGCGTAAGTTATCTCTTTAGGAAATCTTCGTAACTGATAACTTACTGTTATTTATTCTTCCCTCTTCTTGCTCATATTGTTCTACATATTTTTTTAATGCATATTCTATTTCTTTGTTTCTTGTTCTGCTATGTTTCTCGGCTATTATGTTTAATTTTTCTATTAACTCGTCGTCTGTTCTGAAAGAATATAGCTTTTGTTTATGCTCTCCCATATTTTACTCCTTTTCTGGATAACCACTTGACATCCACTATACTTAATGATATATTATAGCCAGTGGATAACCACTGGAATATAAAAGACGTCAATATGCTAATTTGCTTTTTATGTCACCACTCACAAATTAGCATATCAACGTCAATAAGTCAAATTTAAGATAAGGCGGTGAATGATATGGCAAAGGTTGGGAAAAGAATTAAGTTATGTGATTTTGTTTTTTGTATGAATGATTATGCACAGATAAGCATATCTGCAAGCCTTGTTGGACTTGAAGATTATGCCGGTCCTGTTAGTGAAATATCAGAGGCTTATAAAGGTTTTTATATTTCGTATGTTAGTCCAGAAATGCAGTGTGGTAGTCCTGTGTTACAGATAGCATTGTCTAAGCTTGGAAGAGATTAGCTTGTTGAAGCAGTTGCAAGTGGTGCATTTTATGGGGTTCGATTCCTCAACTGCTTCTTTGGTGCATAAGCACCATTATTATTTTAGGAGGATACATAAAAATGAGTACTTTAATAGGTTATAGGAGATTTACTGGAAAGAATGGGCGTAATTACTGTGTTGCAAATGTTACCTCTGAATTTAGTGCAAGGGATATCCAGAACGGTGCGGCTGGTCTTAAGTCGCAGGAGGTATTTTTACCAGATGACCAGTTAGATTATCTTACTCCTGCTGACTGTGGCAAAAAATGCCAGCTTGATTATGAGATAAATGGCGGTCGTGCGTATCTTATTAACTTCTCGGTTGAGGGTCATAAGTAATGACGTCGGATGTTGTTGCCGAGACTGCCGTGGATGTTTCGCAGTCCGGTGACGTATTAACAGAGTTAACAGACATTAAGCAACTATTAACATTTATTGTAGTTGTCTTGGTGCTTGCAATAGCATTTTTCCTATTCAAAAAGGGTTACAACTTTATTAACCAGTTTTTTTCCTAGTCGAAACACTCCGCTGTGCGGGGTGTCTGTTGGCGGATAAGCTCCCAACACTGACGAGACAGCTCGCAGGATATAGCTTAATAAAGTGAAAGGGGGTTCAATGCCTATGTTAACTGGTGTAGTTACAAGTGATATGGTGTCTGGTGTTCTTAATGAAGTGGTTGGCTTACTTCCCGTAGTTCTTCCAGCTTCAATAAGCTATATCGCACTTCGTAAGGGTCTCTCATTCCTTACATCCACACTTAGACGTGCATAACGTCTGTCCATATGTATATTATTCATTTACGCCGTCTAGCGCTGTATCTCATATGCTGATAGTTCATATAGATATGGCGCTTTTCTGGCAGAAAGGGGAAATTTAATGATTATTAATGGTATTAAACTTAATGATGTAAAAGTAGATAAGTCGGAAAAGACTGAACTGTCTGAACGTGATAACAAGATAATCGGCTGGGTTAGTCTTGCGCTGGCTACGCTGTTGCTTATAGCTTTCTTCCTTGGAGGTTTCTTCTCTCCGGTAAAGGCTAGTGCTGGTGAGTTGGTAGATGATTCTTCTGTTGAGAGTGTTTTTGATAATTATATAATTTTTAGAGAGCTTGATGGACATTATGTTGTTCATGTAGATATTCAACCTGTTTCTTATAAAGATGGTATTTTTTATTATCGTGCACGCTCTTATTATGGTGTTTTGTCGACTTTAGATGAAGTTAAAGAAGTTCTTGCTACAGGTTATAGTTATAAGGATGGTTTCGGTTCTTATACTTCTTATTCTAATGGCCTGGATAGATTGTTATATTCTAGTATTGATTTGAAGAATCCTGATACTGGTGAAGTTTTTTTTACTCAAACCCCTTATGTTACGGGTCAACTGACAGTGGGGGGTCTTCAAGCTCCGGAGATAGCGACAGCACTGACAAGTCAGATAGTTGGCTTGGTTCCGTTGGTTCTTGGTTTACTAGTCTTGGCGATAGGCTTGTGGAAGGGATTAAAACATTTGCGTCAGACGTTAAACAGGGCTTAAGCGATTTTAAGAGTTCTGTAGCAAGTGGCTTTCAGAATGTTAAAAGCTGGCTTTCAGACTTAGGCGAAAACATTGGCGGCTTTTTTACTTCGTTGGGTGAAAAAGTTGGCGGTTTCTTTTCAGACTTGGGCGAAAAACTTGCTAACCATTTCAAAGACTTGTTTTCTAAGCTGAAAGATATATTTGATACAATCGTTGGAATACCTAAGAAGATAGTGGAATTGTTTAGCGATTTGCTTAAGCTTCTGTTTATTCCGGAAGACGGCTTTTTTGATTCGCAGGTTGCAGAGGTTCGCCAGAAGTTTGCTTTCGCTGATTCTATTATTGGAACTGCTGAAAATATATTCGGTGCTATGTCCGGTAATAGTTCTGTGTCTGTTATGTCTTCAGAAGGTGGCGGCGGTGGTCACGGCTTTGGTGATGATAATTCGGGCGATTCTGGTGGTTCATTTGATAATGCACCTGTATTTTATTTTGACTTTAGTGGCACTAATACAAGTTGGGATTATGGTTCTGAAGTTGTTGCTGTTTCAATGAATTGGTTTGACCCGTGGCGTAAGGATGTGAGAAATATAATTCGTGCTTTTGTATGGGTTGTGTTTATCATTAATACTTATAAGGACTTACCAAACATTATTAGTGGTATTGGTGGCGCAGCTAAAACTACAGCACAGATAGGGGGTGAAATAGAACAATGATAATATCTGGTATTATATATGTTTTGTTTTCTATTGTTCGTGGATTGTTGACACTTGTACCGGATTATAGCTGGAATGCTGATTCAGTTACTTTAACTAATTTTTATGAAGCTATAAGACTTGTGTTCTATTTCTTTCCTGTTGATGTTGTTATTTCTATAGTTACTATAATTGTTGCTGTCAATACAGTCCGTATATTTATAAGTCTTATAAAGACTATATGGCAGCTTATTCCGTTTCTTTAAAAGGGTGGTGATGAGATATGTTAAAGAATATTTTCTTGATTTTCTGGGGTTTTCTTAAATACCCCATTATTGCTATATTGGCGGTTATTGCTTTGTTTTTCCTGTTGTATGTCTTCTTTATTGTTGCCGGAATTCTTAAAGGCCGCAAGATACAGAAAGGCACACATAAGAATATAAAGCCTCGTAGTGCTTTTGTTCGCTTATTTATTGATTTTCCTAAGCAGATGGCGAATGATTTTTTTAATTTAAACCCTGACGATTTTAAGTATAAAGGATGTGTGATATTTACTGGTCGACAGGGTAATGGAAAGACTATTGCTATGGTTGAGTATGGTCTACGTATGAAAAAGGAATACCCTCTTTCTAAGATGATAACTAATCTTGGTGTTGCTGGTGAAGATAGTAACCTTAATCATTGGAAAAAGCTGATTGATTATAAAAATGGTTCTAAGGGTGTTATCTGTCTGATTGATGAAACACAGAACTGGTTTTCAAGTACGCAGTCTAAAAACTTTCCGCCGGAAATGCTGCAGGTAATTACCCAGAACAGAAAGAACCGCCGTATTATTTTAGGTACCTCACAGAACTTCTATCTGCTTGCTAAAGCTATCCGTTCGCAGTGTACAGAGGTTAGGGAGTGTCGTACATTTTTCGGTTGTCTTACTGTTGTAAGGCGTAAAGAGCCTGTTCTTAATGCAGAAGGAAATGTTGAAGAATGGCGAAAACTCGGCTGGTATTTCTTTGTACATAATGATGAGTTACGTGATGCCTATGATACATATAAGGTTATTGCGGCATTATCTGACAGTGGCTTTAAGGATAATGCAGACGTTTTAAGCCGCTGACCTTTTCTTGAAGAATCTTCTGCTGTGCAGAAGATTTCAAGAAAAGTCAGCTTAAAAGGGTGGTGATACTATGACAAGGGATGAATGGCTTTCTATTGGCTATGACAAACATATAATTGAGGACGTTCCTCCAGATAGTTGTGTTAGTTTCTGTGATGTTTATAAACAGTGGTTTGTTATGAAAATGCATAAGATTAAGGCTGACTCTCTCGACAGGATAGAGGTTACTTACAATAAGTATTATCGTGGCTCTGCTCTTGTTGGTACTTATGTCCACCAGATAAATGATAATGTTGTATGTGACTTCCTTAATTCTGCGGTTGTTAATAACAGCGTTAATTATAAGGAATTTGGACGTATATGGCAGATTATAAACAATGTCCTTGTATATGCCCGTGATATGTCTGTTGGCTTTGCACAGCTTATAGACTGGGGCTTTGTTAAAAGATACATATATAACTGTGATATTGTTAAAAAAGAGCGTAAAGAGTTTATGATAAGTGATACTGACAGACGTATCCTGTTTAATGGTGTGCTTGTAGATAATGTGTATCCACTTAAGCGCTCTGCCAGTCTTTTGTTGCTTATGAACTTTTATCTTGGCTTAAGGATTGGGGAACTTGCTTCACTCAAGTTCTGTGATTTTGACGTTAATAACAAGGTTCTTAGGATATATAAGACTGAAATAAAGTACTTCCCTCGTGATGAAGCTGGTGAGCGCTCCGGAAGTCTTGTTTATGATGTTGTTGAGGATGTCAAGACAAGGACTTCATTTCGTGTTATGCCGCTTACTGATGAATGTATAAGTATATATAAGCTGCTGTGTGAACACCATAAGTCTATGGGATATGACTCTGAATATCTTTGTTATGACGGCACTGACACTATTATGTCACGTAGTCTTGACAGGACATTGACAAGGCTGTGCCAGGTGCTTGGTATTAGTCACATTAATTCACACAGAATTCGTAAGACATATGCTTCACTTCTGCATATGAACGGAGTTCCTACTCGTGTTATAACAGACCTCTGCGGTCATTCTGATATGGAAACTACAGAAAGATGTTACATATTGAATTATGAAGCTGGTTACTCGGCTTATATGAAACGTATAAATTATGCATTAAGCAATGATATAGTTAAGGAGATTTGATGATGTTTAATACAATATTTTGGTTTTTGATGTCGCTTTTTATGTTGCTTGCGACTATATGGCAGCTTAAAGAGTTTTATACTTCTTGTAAGTATGCTCTCTCTAGGCTTAAGGAAAAGATTTATTATAAAAAGAAAAGCACTCTTTAAAGAGTGCTACAGACTGTAGACAAAGTGGCACTAGGATACAAAGCTTAGTGCCACTTGTCTCTGAATTTTAAATAATTTTATACCTTTTAATATTTTATGTTGTTTTTTACATATATTATGTGGATAATCTCCACTTACCTCCCTGTATTTTTCTAACATCCTTGCTAATTTTTTAAGATTCATGCATGCAAAAGTAAGCCCTGCTTTCATTTCCATACGGGCTTTTCCTATCATCTGTGTATATCTAAATCCATGATTCTCTTTGGCTGTTCCAAAAAGTCTCTCTATCGTTTCTTTTCTGTGAGAATAAAGTTCCTTCATTCCTATTGATAATCTTATATCTTCACACTTTTCTATATAATCTTCCCAGATATGTCTTGTTACCAACTTTACATGATTTTTGCTTTCGGTACATTGACTTATATATGGGCAGTTACTGCATGTTTCCGAACAGCTCTTATATTCTTTATACCCATCACGATTAGTTGTTGAATATTTAAGAACTG
>ERZ856578.435-NODE-435-length-86253-cov-31.372192_pt1 | contig 86253 bp, 69 predicted proteins | sample MGYA00514384_ERZ856578 | MGnify/ENA primary metagenome ERZ856578 (study PRJEB29103, sample SAMN06111958) | human gut metagenome | biome: human gut; feature: ankylosing spondylitis patient; material: healthy_person | host: Homo sapiens | place: China:Hangzhou... | reverse complement strand
TCTGTTCTTTTACAGACTGAGAAATATCCATAATAGGGTAATATCTCTGTTTCTTTTTCCTTAGACTATCGATTTGCGGAAAATAATCTTCTATTTCAAGTTGAGGCTTATGTTCATTCGACAACATCGGTTTCAAATACACATAACCACCTCGAAGTTCCTTCAATATATCCGTACCGACAGTAAAAGAACCGGTTGAGTCAGCCCATACATACAATGAATTTCCCTCAGCACCGGATATCTGAATAAGTTGTTCCGTCCCCTGCGCCTCTTTCCTCTTTTTCTTACTATGAATAGATTGTATGCCTATTATTTCATCAGACAAAAACAGATTTTCATTATCGGGGGCATATTCTATATTCCAGACATACCGCCTCCATCCCTGAGTCAGCAACAATAAATCCATTGCCTGCATACGATCTTTATTCTTTTCATCGAAATAATAAAGCGGATTATGAATCTTTCCGCGTATCTGAGAGGATAGATAACAATGCGTCAATATGTTTACCGGATCTGCCGGATTAATATATGCTTTATCAAATACACTAAGGCCCAGATTCGTTTTCACTGGTACTCCATTCCCATCCGTCACCTTTATTTTCAATGTAGCTTTTTCACGAAGGGCATATGTTTTCTTATCCGGTTCAATATTGATCTGTAACTTCTTTTCCGGATGCACGTAAACCAACCTTTCTGCAACCGGTTGCATATCGCCATTAAACAAGGTGAACTCTGCGATTCCCTGATAAAAGAACTCACTAAGCGGCATTTTTATTTTAAGCCGGTCCTTCAACACTCCCTTTGCCACACAGCAAATCATCCCACGGACTTGTCCTACCAGACAAACGTCCTGAGCAGGAGAACCTTCGGTTTGTGAGATAAAAAACTCCAGATTTTTCTTGTCTTGTTTGGATAGGCTTAAAGTCATTCCTTGTGGGTAAATCTCCGGTAAAGAATAACAAGCACCATCCTCTAACTCTATCCGGTATTTCTTTTCTGTATCAGGAGTAAAGAAGAAAACCCCCATTCCGTCATGACTACTTTCCAATAGGGTGACCAGAGTATCATCTTGGTATAAAGTACCCTTTACCTCTACCGGATATCCTTTGCCATTTGTTGCCTTAAACGCCACACGTGAAGGCAAACCCGAAACCAGATTTCCTCCCTCCGGAAAAACATCAAATCGCAAACTATCTTTTCCTACATCTTCCGATTGTTGATTATCATGAGCTATATTTTTGACAATCCTTACTTTACGTGAAGACAGAATTCCTGTTGTGTCGTTATGAAAAGAGTGACGGGTATAGGCTTCCAGAAAATAATCACCATCCACCAGCTTCTCACTGACATAAACATGTCCGAATACCATACCGTTTTCTACCGGATATTTCTCTTGCCAAACGATACTATCCTTATTATTTATCATTTGCAGATACAATGTCTGACTTTGATTGGAGAATGCAAAAGATTGGGAATTCAACTGATATGCTTTAAACCAAAGGTCTTCTCCTGTCTCATAAATACCCTTGCTGGTTTGGAGATAGATAAGTTCGGAAGGAAAGGCAGCATATTCTTCATTAATAGAAGCAACCCAGGCTTCATCGACTGTTTGCTGGCAAAAACACGGCAAACAGGTATATGTCAGTAAAAAGATGGTTAACAGAATGTTTTTCATGTACCCGACATTTTTAATTATCATTGCAGTCCCCAAAACAAGACCACAGCACAAATATAAACAAAAGAAACCAATCTAATCAGGCAAGTAATAAAATTCAATCGACCAATTTATGCTTCTCATACGACGGCCTCACCCACCGCAAATAAACCAGGAGCGACACCAGGCAGCATCCGGCACCTACCAGATAGGCTGTTGCCAGATCGGCATGCGAAGCGATGAAGCCGGCTGCCAGCATTCCGATTCCCACTCCGAAATCAAAAGAAGTCAGATAAGTGGAAGTTGCCGTTCCACGCATATGATGCGGAGCGACATTTACGAAAAGACACTGGATAGCCGGGACACAAACACCGAATCCGATGCCTATCGCCAGCGCAGAAGCAAAAAAAACAATTTCATTATGAAACAAAGCAAATACAGCAAACGAAAGTGTCAGAAACACCAACGCACTAATCGATACCAGATGTATCTTCCCGTGATCGACCAACCGCCCGGAGATAAGCCTTGCCGTACCGACCCCTATCGCCATAAAAATAAAGAAATAACCGGGATTCGACACATTGATCTCTTTTCCGTACAGCACGACGAAAGAAACAACCATCCCATAAGGGATTGCACTCAACAGGTAAGCCAATGCCGTCGGTAACGCTTTCACCAGAATAAAACGATCCAGCGAAAAAGGAGGCCGTTCCACCTTCTCCCGTTTCGGATAACGAATCAGACAGACAGAGCCGACACCAACCAACGCTATCGCCAGACCTACCAGCACCAGCGGATGAAAACCATACCTATCATAAACAGCGACCGCCACCAACGGAGCAAGCGACATCGCCAGATTAATCGTCAAGCCATAAAACCCCATTCCTTCGCCTCTTCGCCTGGAAGGAATCACATCTATCGCAATGGTATTACCGGAAACGGAAGTCATCCCCATAAAGCCGCCCTGAATGAAACGGACAGCCATAATCGTCAGGACCGTTGTTGCAAACAAATAACCGGCAAACATACAGGCAAAGACCATAAAGGCAAAGAGATATAACGGTTTGCGTGAAAAGCAATCCACCAAGTATCCGGAAAAGGGACGGACGCACAGCAACCCTATCGAATAACTGGATAATGCCACACCCACCTCCGACGGATTAATCTTCAATACCTCCACCAAATAAACCGGCATAGTCGGCATCAGCATGTAAAAAGAGAAATTCATCAGGAAATAAGAGATACAACACTGGATGAAATTCCGGTTCCAAAGCACAGGTTTCGTTTCGTTCATATCTTTAAGCCAGCTCACTTAACTCCAGCCAGCGCATTGTCTTTTCATCTATTTCTTCAATCACTTTTGCAATGCGTTCCGACTTTGCCATCAACTCGTCGTTGCTCAATGTTCCGCTGCTCATAGCCGTTTCAAGTTCAGCTTTTTCAGCTTCAAGCGCAGGTATTTCTTCTTCCAGCGCTTCAAACTCCTTCCGTTCCTTGAAAGACAGTTTCTTTTTCTGTTCATTCTGAGGGCGGTTGTTCTTTTCAGGAGCAGGAGCTTGTTTGGGCTGGCGGGCAGCTTCCGCTTCCTTCTCCAACTGATCCTGTACCTCTTTCCAATCGCGATATTGAGTATAGTTGCCGGGGAAATCTTTCAGGTCGGCATTACCACGAAATACCAGTAGATGGTCGACAACCTTATCCATAAAGTAGCGGTCGTGGGAAACAACGATCACGCAACCTTTAAAGTTACGCAGATATTCTTCCAGCACATTCAGCGTTACGATATCCAGGTCGTTGGTCGGCTCATCCAGTACAAGGAAGTTCGGGTTACGCATCAGGACTGTACACAGATAAAGACGCCGCTTCTCTCCCCCACTCAGTTTATAAACATAGCTATGTTGTTTTTCGGGAGTAAACAGGAAATAATTCAGGAACTGAGAAACACCCAGTTTCTTTCCGTCGCCCAGGTCTACATATTCGGCAATATCCTGTACGACATCGATCACCTTCATCTGTTCGTCAAACTTCAAGCCATCCTGACTGTAATAGCCGAAACGAACAGTTTCGCCCACATCGAAGCGTCCGCTATCCGGTTCCACTTCCCCCATCAGCATTTTAATAAAGGTAGACTTCCCGGTACCATTGTTACCGACAATACCCATCTTCTCGAAACGGGCAAAAATATAATTGAAATCTTCTACGATTTTAATATTGCCAAAGCTTTTCGTCACATGCTCCGCTTCAAATATCTTCGATCCGATATAGGAAGCTTTCACATCCAGATTCACATTTCCGTTATCCCGTTGCTGCTTGGCTTTCTTCTCCAGTTCATAAAAAGCATCGATACGATATTTAGCCTTCGTTCCACGGGCTTGCGGCTGACGGCGCATCCATTCCAGTTCCTTACGTAACAGGTTGTTAGCTCGTTCCACTTCCGTATTCATCGCCTCCATACGTTCCTGCCGTTTTTCCAGATAGTAGCTATAATTACCTTTATATTGATAGATTTGCTGACGATCTATTTCGATAATCTCACTACAAACCCGATCCAGGAAATAACGATCGTGCGTCACCATCAGAATACTGATATTGGCACGGCTCAGGTATCCTTCCAGCCATTCGGTCATTTCCAGGTCGAGGTGGTTGGTCGGCTCATCGAGGATAATCAGTTCAGGATCAGTGATCAAAACGTTAGCCAATGCCACGCGTTTCAACTGTCCGCCGGACAGATGTTCCACTTTCTGGTCGAAGTTTGTGATCTTTAGTTGTGAAAGGATTTGCTTGGCCCGTTGTTCATAATCCCAGGCTTTCTGGTTATCCATACGCATCAGGATATCCTGCAAGTTGGAATGATCGTCACTGGCCATAGCTTCTTCATACTCAGCGATCAGTCGAACCGTCTCATTCGGGGAATAAAAACAGGCCTGAAGAACGGTTAATCCTTCGGGATAAACCGGTGTCTGCTCCAGATAACCGACACGCAGGTCGTTACGGAACACAACCGCCCCACTGTCATAATCCTCCTTCCCGGCAATGATATTCAGTAAAGTTGTTTTACCTGTACCGTTCTTTGCGATAAGGCCCACTTTCTGCCCCTGTGCAATTCCAAACGTAATATCCTCAAAAAGAACCAAATCACCGAAGCTCTTGGTAAGTCCGTCTATCTGTAAATAACTGATCATACTGCCTTTTGTACTTTACTTTGAGGGGCAAAGATACAAAAAATTGGTGGAGAGTCGTTCCCCATAAACGAATGACCAAACTTTAGACAAAAATATTGTCTCCAATAGAATAAAAAGACAGCAGTAAATTCTTTTCACAAAGATATAGAAGAAAATATATCAATATACTTCCTATCCTTTAAAAACCACAATATTCAGCACCTGAGACTTTGACCTTTTTTATAATAAACATACGATCTAGGCCTTCAGAAGAACCTATAGTTATAACTTTTTTCTTAATATGATACCATGTCCCCTGATTAGGAGCCCCTGGTAATCTACTTATACGATTCTGGATATATTTCAAATGAATCAAATTCAGATTCTGATTATTCTCAGACAAATATTGTTCTTCAAAACGCAAATAAGCCGAATAAGGTTTATGCCCCTTATTCAAAGCAAAAGATAAGAAAGACTCAAACACCAACAAATCTTCAGCTTCCTGAGTCAGTTCAATTAATTCCATTCCTTCAACCTGTTGGGGAATATGAGCCTCCCGAATTATTCCATCCTGATCCATCACGACAAACACTGGTTCTAGAGATTCACGACGTTTACGTTTTTTCTTTCCTTTAAGTGTCCGTATTCTGTCTTGTTGACAAAATCCATGTTCTAGCCAAAGCCCTGCATTATCTAAAACAAGACCTTCCTCTTTTCCTGGAGACGGACGCATACAACGACCGACTTGTTGTAAAAAATACCCTCACATCATTTCTTTTTTTTCAATATTAACCTTATCTTTGTCAAATCATAAAATTCAACACATGGAACCTGAATCTAAATACGAATCCGTCCCCCAAGGTTTTGCTTACTGCCTGAATGAACAATGCAAGCACTCTACGAAGTGCCTGCGTTATCTCGTTTCGAAACAGCTTACGCCGGAACGGACTGTTTTCTCGATCGTAAACCCCGATTGCACGACGCCACAAGCAGATAGCTGCCCCTTTTTCAAAGCAGATCAAAAGGACAGGTACGCTTTGGGGATCACTCAATTATTAGAAGATCTGCCTCATAACAAAGCTGTTGCCATTAAGCGGGCAATGAATACTAAATTCAGTAAAGGAACCCTTTACCGCATCCAGAAAAAAGAACGATTGATTACCCCTGAAGAACAAAATATCATTCGTTTAATCTTTATTCGTCAGGGTATCCATACCGATCCGCTTTTCGACCAATATGTAGAGCAATACGATTGGTAAGAAATTGTAAACTTTTTAGGCCTTTATTACTTATAATCCCCACTTAAATGGGTGATATTCCCCACACAAGTGGGTAGTATTCCCCATAGTAGTGGGGGAAATTCCCCACATGAATAAAAATTGTGGGGAAAAAGCTCTATAACGAACTCTCAATAAATACTGAAATCCTGCGGCTTTATCACAAACCCGATCCGCAGCATACTCTTAAAATGGTTATATTCCAGCAGGTTCTCACCGTAACCGTTATAATATTGAAGGAAAAAATATTGGTTCTCGTTATTGTTAAACTTATAACTTAACTCGACCTGTGTATTAAAACTGAACCAGGTTTTACGTTTCGTCAGGATCACTCCGCAGTTAAACCGCTTATTGTCTGTCCGGAAATTGGCCGCCATCTGGAAAATACCGTTATACTTTAACAGGTCTTTATTATATTTTCCATCGACGATCGGTATCCAGGTCTTAAACTGAGCCTCCCAGTTTTTGTTTAAAACAATGGCTGTTGCAAATGTCACCTTGTTCCAACTGCGCGAAGCCGTACTGTCTTTTCCGTTCGATTCATGTTCGAGCATCAGATAGCCTTTTCCGATGAATTTATTATGATGGATAATCAGATGCCCCAGTCCGATTCCCGGGTTGAAGTTCAGGTCGCGCATGGGCAGAGATTTCTGGAAAACATTCCAAAAGGCTTTCTGGGTGTACTGGATAAAAAGATAAGTGTCGAAAGGCAGCTTACTTTTCGTCAGGCGCTGGGCAATACTCAATTGGAACTTCACATCCGAATTGGCTGCGGTCGGTTTATGCCCGATCGTCGTCCCGCCGATGAAATAATTATCTTTGAATAAAGTGAAATAAGGCGCTTTGTCCAATACCGCACGCACACTGTCCGCGTTATATTCCAACTTCGGATCCTGCACCAGAACCTGGGCAGATACTGAAACAAAACAGGAAATGAATAAAACGTATAGAAATACTGCTGTCCTTTTCATAAAACATGAATATATAAACCTTATAAAAATAGAACAAAGGTAATATCCATCAAGGTTTAACAATTCTCCCCGATTTCATGAATTATGGTCAATTCAGTTACCTCTTCTTTATTATAACCAAATCTTAACTGGTATGTTCATTTTTTATATCTTTGCCCGCATGGAAAAAGTATATCAATATTACAGGGATACAATAGCCGCTTACACACGCCGCTCGGACAGTCTGAGAAAAAAAATGCATTTGATAGGAACAATACGCCTGCTGCTGGTCGCCGGGCTTATTGCTGCGATATGGTTTCTGAAAGCCGAAAACTGGATGGTGTTAGGCGGAGCAATCCTCTTATTCATCATTCCTTTCATCGGGTTAATGGTTTATCATACATTTTTATCATCGCAAAAGTCGTATGCCGATGCACTATCCGCCCTGTGTAACAACGAACTGAAAGGACTGGATTACGATTTCAGCGCTTTCGACGGGGCACCGGAGAAAAGTTCGGCCGACCATTCATTCAGCCTGGACCTGGATCTTTTCGGAAACCGTTCCATCTTCCAGTCCATCAACCGGACAGTTACTTCGATGGGAAAAGAAAGGCTTGCCGACTGGTTTATCAACCCGCTTACCGATAAAGAAAAGATACTCAAACGCCAGGAAGCGATCCGTGAACTAAGCGAAATGACGCAATTAAGGCAACACTTCTATGTAACCGGCGTATTAAGTCCGGGAAATAAAGGAGATGTAAATACCCTAAGCGCACTAACAGATCATAAACCGGCCTTCATTAACAGCCTGCTCTGGAAAATACTGATATGGCTCATTCCTGCCATATGGGTGATACTGATCGCAGGAGCATCAAGCGGAATAATCAGTTTCACCGGCATAAGCATATTCTTCGCCATCTCGTTCCTGATTTCCTACATACGGGGAAAACAAATCACAGAACTTCATAACTCCGTGAACAAGATGGAGAAAATCCTGTATACGTATTCTTCACTGATCAAAAGCATTGAAGGCGACCTTTTCAAGTCAACCGAACTGGCAGCGATCAGCAACCAGTTTAACGGGACAGACGGAACAGCCTCGAAGGCTCTGAAAAAGCTATCCCGCAGCATTGGTGCGCTAGACCAGCGGGGCAGTATGATGGGATTCATTATGAACATCTTTATTCTCCGCGACACCCGAACAGCCATCCGTCTGGAACGTTGGATACAGATACACGCCGAGGATATTCCCCGATGGTTCGATGCCCTTGCCGAGTTTGATGCCTACAGTTCGTTGGGAGGATTTGCATTCAATCATACCGGCTATATCTATCCGGAAATAGCCGACTCCTACTTCAAGATGAGTGGTAAAGCACTTGGGCACCCCCTACTCCGCCGTGATGCTTGCGTACGGAATGATATTTCGATAGAAAAAAGTCCGTGGTTCCTGATTATCACCGGGGCAAATATGGCTGGGAAAAGCACCTACCTCCGTACAGTCGGAGTCAACTATCTGCTGGCCTGTATCGGTGCTCCGGTCTATGCAGACTCCCTGACTGTCTATCCGGCAAAGATGGTGACCAGCCTGCGTACTTCCGATTCGCTGGTCAGCAATGAATCTTATTTCTTCGCAGAATTGAAACGGCTGAAAATGATTATCGACCGTCTGCAACAGGGAGAAAAACTATTTATCATACTGGATGAAATCCTGAAAGGAACTAACTCGATCGACAAGCAAAAAGGTTCGATCGCCCTGATGAAACAGTTGGTAGCTTACCAGACTTGCGGCATCATCGCCACACACGACCTGGCACTGGGCGAACTGGAAAACGAATTCCCCAACCAGATAAAGAACTACCGCTTTGAAGCCGATATTACAAATGAAGAACTAACCTTCTCCTATCTGCTTCGTGAAGGGGTAGCACAAAATATGAATGCATGTTTCCTGATGAAGAAGATGGGGATAACTATATAACAAAAAACAATATCCAAAATAAAAAGGAACATAGATGAATATAGTCAAATTCTTTTCCTATATTTGAAAAACTCATTCAAAAACAAGGAATATGAAAAAAACTTTATTCTGTATACTGCTTTGTACTGGTCTGGGTGCTTGCGGTGGAAAAACAACAACAGACAGTACGGAAATACAAAACACAGACAGTATTGCTGCTGTAGAAACGATCACAGAACTACCTCCATTGGCTGAAGGTGAAGTATTTCCTTAAGGAACAGGATCCTTTCGGAGAAGCTGTTGAATTAAAAGGCACACATATCACAAATGTAGACACTTTCATCTTCAAACCCAGAGAGCCTTTCATGATAATGAGAGACAGTGTTCTATTGATGAGAAATTATAACGCTCCTTACTATGCCTTCCGTTATCCGGAACTTACTTATATTCAAACGATAGGAAAAACAGGAGATGGACCGGATGAGTTTATAGTCCCTCGCCTGTCCCCATCAACGGATTCCCAAAATCTGGCCTATTTACTGGAAGGATCGAACGGAAATGTATATGGCTTGGGACACGATCTAAAACCCGTTTATCTGTACAATATATATGCCGGAAAAAATAAAGGGTGGGGAGTAGACGACTTTACAAACATAGGTCCGGATAAATACCTGTACGTATATGACAGCAAACCCGGCAAAGGAATATTCCAGGTTGAGATGGAAGGTGACTCGGCCCGGATAAATGAAATATTCAATCTGACTTTAAATAAAAACAGAAAGTCACCGTTTACCTACACCGGTTCAATGGCTGTAAATACACAACGGAACAGGATGATATATGCTTACAAATATTTTAAAATAATAAAATTCATGGATATGGAAGGAAAGAATGTCCGAACACTCAACTTCCAGCAAAAGGGTTTCGACGACGGGACCTTAAAAATACCAAATGGACTGGACGCCAATGTCACCCATTATATGCAAGCTATTCCTACACGCGACTACGTATATATCACTTATTCGGGAAGAACCCCTTATGTTGTTGCGTCCGAAAACAACAAACAAAACTACTATATGTATATAGAGATATATGACTGGAACGGAAATCCGATAAAAAAATATAAGTTAAACGATTTCTCCGTATTTACTGCCATCAATGAAAAAACGGATCAGTTAGTACTTATTGCCTATTACTATGACGATCCATTTGTTGTCTACCAGTTAGGTCATGACTAGAGTCTAAACTGCTATCGATTATTAAAGCAAGAAAGGCGCAAATTTACACAAACAATATATATGATAGCTTGTATAAATCTGCGCCTCTTTTATTCCGGCATTTATTTTTGCTATTTCGTTTTATACTTCGCCTTAATCTCCGGCAACGCCCGCTGTATCTCTGCGATACGGGTGGCATCACTTGGGTGAGTGCTCATGAACTCCGGAGTCGAGCCGCTTTTTCCGGCAGACATCTTTTGCCAGAAATTTACCGCTACATCGGGATTATATCCAGCCATCGTCATAAATACCAATCCCATACAATCCGCTTCCGATTCATGTTTGCGTGAGAAAGGAAGCATGACACCATACTGCGCACCCACACCATAAACCGTATTGGCAACCGTCTGGACTGCCGCACTCTTATTGCTTACAGCCTGTCCCAGAATAGCAGCTCCATATTGTGCCATCAGCTGCTGGCTCATCCGTTCGTTACTATGTTTTGCCACCGCATGCGCCACTTCGTGACCAACCACTACGGCCAGTTCGTCATCCGACGATACCAGCGACATCAAACCTTCGTAAACCACAATCTTTCCGCCCGGCATACAAAAAGCATTTATCTGGTTATCTTTCACCAGATTGAACTCCCACTGGAAATTCTTAATCTCGCTTTCCATTCCGTTCGCTTTCAGATAAGCCTCCGTTGCTGCGGCAATCTTCTTCCCCACACGGGTCACCATCGCACTCTCATTCTTATCCGACGACTTTGTGGCTGATTTCATATAATCGCTATATTGCGTTAAGCTGGAGGACAATACCTCCTGGTCGGAAACCAGCAACACCTGCTTTCTCCCTGTCAAAGGCACACTCCCGCACGCACTCAGCATCAGAAGCATCGCCATCAATAAACCTGTAATCTTTTTCATCTCTCTCATTTAGTTTTTACGAATACAAAATTATCATTTCTTTATAAGAATAGAACAATTCCAAAGGCATTTTTGCTCAACAGATATACAGTATAAATAATTATGCAAAAAAACCGTCCCCACATGTATATTTATTCAATTATTCGCTTTATATTTGCAACCGTTTTGCATAAATATACAAACATGAGTACAAAAAAGGAACGATTGGATGCTATTTGCCGTATCATACAAACAAAGGCGATATGTAACCAGGAAGAGCTGCTGAAAGAATTGGAAGCCAGCGGATTTCAGGTGACACAAGCTACTTTGTCGCGCGACATAAAGCAGCTGAAAGTGGCCAAAGTACATGATGCGAACGGCGATTATGTATATTGTCTGCCCGATTATTCAGCTTTGATACAGCCGAACAAGGTGCAGACAGAGCATCATCCGAACATCGAATTTTCCGGAAACCTGGCAGTAGTCAAGACACGTCCGGGATATGCGATGGGGATCGCATCCGACATCGACACCCATGCCCCGCACGAGATACTGGGTACGATTGCCGGAGACGACACCATCCTGATCATCCCCCGCGAAGGGATCAGCAGGGACCGGATAGTAAAAGCATTATCACATTTTATATAAGGGCGATTAAGGGAGACAACGGTTCTTCCGTTTATAAACAAAAGAAGACAAAGAACAATCGGAAAAATGAAACAAGAAACAGAAATCGATGTAATGATTGCTGACGCCTCTCACGAAATATACGTAGACAAGATATTGACTACCATTGAAGAGGCGGCCAAAGTGCGTGGAACAGGTATCGCTAAGCGTACGCATGAATATGTGGCCCAGAAAATGATTGAAGGGAAAGCGGTCATTGCGCTGGCCGGGGATCAGTTTGCAGGTTTCAGCTATATAGAATCGTGGGGCAACAAGCAGTATGTGACGACCTCCGGTTTAATTGTTCATCCGGATTTCCGTGGTTTGGGTATTGCCAAACGGATCAAGGATATGACGTTTCAACTGGCCCGCATGCGTTGGCCGAAGGCTAAGATTTTCAGTCTTACGTCCGGCGCGGCAGTAATGAAAATGAATACGGAACTGGGATACGTGCCGGTTACCTTTTCCGATCTGACGGACGACGAATCGTTCTGGCGCGGTTGCAACGGTTGCATAAACCATGATATTCTGGAACGCACGAACCGGAAATATTGCATCTGTACGGCGATGTTGTTCGACCCTGCCGACCCGCACCGTGCGAAACGGGAAGCAGACGAAAGAGAAAAAAATAATAATAAATAATAAAGGAGGCCCGTAGGGGCGTTTCGCGAAACGCCCTTACCACCCCACAAAAACAGACAGACAATGAAAAAGAAAGTAGTAGTTGCATTCAGCGGAGGTTTGGACACCTCATTTACCGTTATGTACCTTGCCAAAGAAAAAGGGTATGAAGTATATGCCGCTTGCGCTAATACAGGCGGATTCAGCGAAGAACAACTGAAACAGAACGAAGAAAACGCCTACAAACTGGGCGCAACCAAATATGTAACTATCGACGTTACAAAGGAATACTACGAAAAGAGTTTGAAGTATATGGTATTCGGTAACGTTTTGCGTAACGGAACCTACCCTATCTCAGTAAGCTCCGAACGTATCTTCCAGGCTTTGGCCATCGCACGTTATGCCAATGAGATCGGTGCAGACGCTATCGCCCACGGTTCGACCGGTGCCGGTAACGACCAGATACGTTTCGACATGACATTCCTGGTGCTGGCTCCAAACGTAGAAATCATCACATTGACACGCGACATGGCGCTGACCCGCGACTACGAAATCAATTACCTGAAAGAACATGGTTTCGTTGCCGACTTCACCAAACTGAAATACTCTTATAATGTAGGTTTGTGGGGAACTTCCATCTGCGGCGGTGAAATTCTGGATTCTGCCCAGGGATTACCCGAAAGTGCTTACCTGAAACAGGTGGAAAAGACCGGTAGCGAAGAACTGCGTATCGAATTTAAAAAGGGTGAGATCCATGCTGTCAACGGTGAGGTATTCGAAGACAAGATCGCTGCTATCCAGAAGGTGGAAGAGATCGGAGCAGCTTACGGCATCGGCCGCGATATGCACGTCGGCGACACAATCATCGGTATCAAGGGCCGTGTAGGATTCGAAGCTGCCGCCCCCATGTTGATCATCGGTGCACACCGTTTCCTTGAAAAATATACATTAAGCAAATGGCAGCAGTACTGGAAAGACCAGGTTGCTAACTGGTACGGCATGTTCCTGCACGAAAGCCAGTACCTGGAACCGGTTATGCGCGACATCGAAGCCATGTTGCAGGAATCACAGCGTAACGTAAACGGTACGGCTATCCTCGAACTGCGTCCGCTGTCCTTCTCTACCGTAGGCGTCGAGTCGGAAGACGACCTGGTGAAGACTAAATTCGGTGAATACGGTGAAATGCAGAAAGGCTGGACGGCAGAAGATGCCAAAGGCTTTATCAAAGTAACTTCTACACCGCTGCGTGTTTATTATAACAACCATAAGGACGAAGAAATATGATTAAGATCGGAATTATAGGTGGTGCGGGATATACGGCAGGCGAATTGATTCGTCTGCTGTTGAATCACCCGGACGCCGAGATTACATTTGTGAATAGTACCAGCAACGCCGGCAACCTGATCACTGACGTTCACGGCGGACTGTTCGGAGAAACCGATATGCGTTTCACCGACCAACTCCCGCTGGACAGCATCGACCTTCTGTTCTTCTGTACCGCTCATGGCGATACAAAGAAATTCATGGAAAGCCATACTGTTCCCGACAACGTGAAGATCATCGACCTCAGCATGGATTACCGTATCGAAAGCGATGAACACGATTTCGTTTACGGCCTGCCCGAACTGAACCGACGACGTATCTGCAAGTCCCGACACATTGCAAACCCCGGTTGTTTTGCCACTTGTATCCAGTTAGCCGTTTTGCCGCTGGCCAAGCATCTGATGTTAAACTCGGAGTTGCATGTGAATGCGATCACCGGTTCCACGGGAGCCGGCGTAAAGCCTTCGTCAACATCTCATTTCAGCTGGCGAAACGATAACATTTCGATCTATAAACCGTTCACGCACCAGCATTTGGCCGAGATAGGCCAAAGCCTGCGTCAGTTACAGAATAGTTTCGAAAGCAATATCAACTTTATTCCGGTGCGGGGTAATTTCTCCCGTGGTATTTTTGCAACGACTTACATCGACTGCAAGGTGGGACTGGATGAAATCCGCCGTATTTACGAAGAGTATTACGATGATCACTCATTCACGTTCATCACCGACAAGAACCCGGACCTGAAACAGGTTGTCAACACCAACAAGTGCCTCCTGTATCTTCAGAAATACGACAACAAACTGCTGATCATTTCCATGATCGACAACTTGTTGAAAGGCGCCAGCGGACAAGCGGTGCATAATATGAACCTGCTGTTCGGTTTGGAAGAGACTGTAGGACTACATCTCAAGCCTTCGGCTTTTTAATAATTAACTAATGTGCCAATATTAACACATTATTCATCATGAATTTATTCGACGTATATCCTTTATTTAATATAGAGATTGTAAAAGGCAAAGGATGCCATGTATGGGACAGCGAAGGCACAGAATACCTCGACCTGTACGGCGGACATGCCGTTATCTCCGTCGGTCACAGCCACCCTACTTATGTAGCCGCTATCACCGACCAGGTAAACAAACTGGGATTCTATTCCAACTCGGTCATCAACAGCCTGCAACAAAAACTGGCAGACAAACTCGGTAAAGCCTCCGGTTATGATGACTACTCACTGTTCCTGATCAACTCTGGTGCCGAAGCAAATGAAAATGCGCTGAAACTGGCTTCTTTCCATAATGGCAAGAAACGGGTGATCGCTTTCAAGCATGCTTTCCACGGACGTACTTCGGCTGCGGTTCGCGTAACAGACAACCCGAAAATCATTGCTCCGGTCAATGAAGACCTGGCAGTGACCTATCTGCCGCTGAACGATTCGGCAGCCGTTGAAGCTGAATTGCAGAAAGGAGATGTATCTTCCGTAATCATCGAAGGTATCCAGGGTGTCGGCGGTATCCAGCTTCCGACAGACGACTTTATGAAGGAACTGCGTACCCTGTGTACAAAATATGAGGCTTGCCTGATTCTGGACGAAATCCAATCCGGTTACGGACGTAGCGGTAAATTCTTCGCCCACCAGTATGCCGGTATCAAACCGGACCTGATCACAGTGGCTAAAGGCATCGGCAACGGTTTCCCGATGAGCGGATTGCTGATCAGCCCGATGTTCAAACCCGTTTACGGTATGTTGGGAACCACTTTCGGTGGTAACCATCTGGCTTGTGCGGCAGCTATCGCCGTTCTGGAAATCATGGAAAATGAAAAGCTGATCGACAATGCCGCACAGGTTGGAAACTTCCTGATTGAAGAATTACACAAACTGCCGGGGATCAAAGAGATCAGAGGACGCGGCCTGATGATCGGTATCGAGTTTGAAGAGTCTATCAAAGAAGTGCGCAGCAAACTGCTCTTCGAAGAAAAGGTATTCACAGGAGTGGCCGGCACCAATACGATCCGTCTGCTTCCGCCGCTTTGCCTGACAATGGACGAAGCGAAAGAATTCCTTACCCGTTTCAAAAAAGTACTCAATGCTTAATTAGTTCTTTATTATAAAGAAGGCCGCCAACGGAATTTCCGAAGGCGGCCTTCTTGCTTTATTTTATCTCCTGTACTGTCGGGACACCCGCGACACCACTGTCTCCCCTGTGGCGACGCCTCTGTCGCCAGTGCGGAGACAGGACTGTCACCACATCGGAGACCGTTCCTGGTCACCGCACCGATGACCACTTTCAATTTATACCAGTTTTAATACTCTTAAATCATTGGGCTTCTTCCACCCGATAATTGAATATCAGGGCAGCTCCTAAAGGAATACCTCCAGTACCCATTTGATAATCATAACCTAAATTAGAGGGTATAATAGCTTCTATGGAATCTCCTATTGAAGTGTCGAGAATAACCGCACGCAAGCCATATATTAGTCCTTCGGCCGCAAAGCTCATTGTATCTTTCTTCTGGAAAATCGTGCCATCTATGAAATGCCCTTCTAGATTAAACTTTAATACCTTATCACTCGTCGGATATTTGGGGGGTTCAGCCTTCCTGTCAATTATCCGGTACAATATTGTGTCATTATACTTTACCAGTTGCTGATAAACCAACTCTCCGTTTTCATTTTTCTCCTGCTTCTTCTCACGAATATATTCTATATTTTTCTCTATATAAGCGATTTGCTCCGGAGTCAGTTCATAACTATCATCATTACTACAAGCGGTAAACGCACTCAACATCACCATCGCAGAACATGCGACTGCATAAATAGATCTCATTATTTGTCTTTATTATTTTACTATTAAAAAAACCTTTTGAAGCCGCAAAGATAATAATAAAGAGTTTCCCCTTTGTTATCTCAAAGAACTTTACGTTATTTGTATGTTCAGAAACAAATACAATAAATACAAATGAAACTAAATAAGCTGATCGTTGCCGCTGCTATTTCTATTTTTTGCAGTAATCTGTGTACCGCACAAAAATCATTGGATTTAGAAGATGTACTGAGTGGAAAACTTATCCGGACAAAAGGCGTTGGTGCCATGAACTGGATGAAAGACGGGGAGCGCTACAGCCGCCTCGAACCAAACAAGGAAGAAGGAGGAATGGATGTCGTAGCCTACCGCGCCAAAGACAATGCCCGCGAAGTAATTATCCCCTCTGCTATGTTCACAGATAAATCGACCGGCAAGAAAATTGCCATGGGAAGAATATCGTGGAGTGATGACAATGATAAAGTTCTGATCTACAACAATACGCAACGTGTATGGCGCTACGATACCCGTGGTGATTACTGGGTACTGTCTTTACATGACGGCAACCTGCGCCAACTGGGAAAAGGACTACCCGAATCGTCCATGATGTTCGCCAAATTCTCACCCGACGGAACAAGGGTGGCTTATGTTTCCAACAATAATATATATGTGGAAGACATAAACTCCGGCAAAATCACCCAACTGACCAGCGACGGAAGCAAGACCATCGTAAACGGTACATTCGACTGGGTATATGAAGAGGAGTTCAGTTGCCGCGACGGTTTCCGCTGGAGTCCGGACGGCCAATACATCGCTTACTGGCAAAGCGATACGGAAGGAACCGGCGTATTCGATATCATCAACAACGTCGATTCCATCTATCCCACTATCCTTCATTTCCCCTATCCGAAAGCAGGAACTGCCAACTCGGCCGTAAAAGTCGGATACATCCCGGCAGCAGGAGGAACAACAACCTGGATCGACATACCCGGAGATCCCCGCAACAACTATATCCCGCGTATGGACTTCATCCCCGAAAGCAATGAACTGTTCATCCAGCAGTTAAACCGGGAACAAAATACCAACAAAGTATGGATCGCCCAAATCGGCAGCGCAACCCCTAAGAATATCTTTACAGACAAAGATGCGGCATGGCTGGACACAAACGATAATATCCTGTGGCTGAAAAACAACCGGTATTTCACCTGGGAAAGCGAACGGAGCGGATGGCGCCACCTGTACCGTGTGAGCCGCGACGGAAAAGAGATCGTCCCCGTTACCAAAGGCGACTTCGACTATATCCAACCCGTCGGGACCGACCTGCAAAAGGGACTGGTCTATTTTATTGCTTCACCGGAAAACTATACGCAACGTTACCTGTACAGCGCCAACCTGTTCGGCAAAGGCGAAGTAAAACGGCTGAGTCCGGAAAACCAACCGGGACAGCACCGCTACAACATGTCTCCGACCGGAAAATGGGCCGTACATACCTACAGCAACTCGGTAACCCCTCCGGTGACCGACATGGTTTCATTCCCTAAAAATCAATCCGTACGCATCCTCGAAGATAATGCAGAGGCCAAGAAACAATACGATGCCCTGGGACTGAACCCGAAAGAGTTTGTCAAAGCCAGATCGGGCGACCTGCTACTGGACGTCTGCATGATCAAGCCCGTCAATTTCGACCCTTCAAAGAAATATCCGGTCATCATCGAAGTCTACGGCGAACCTGCCGGCTCGACCGTACAAGACTCATGGGGAGGCGGCGACCTGTGGAATCAATATCTGGTGAACCAGGGATATATCTATGTCAGCATCGAAAACCGCGGGGCCAATGCTCCACGCGGCCGGGAATGGCGCAAGTGCATCTATGGCGAAGTCGGCACCTTTGCATCGGAAGACCAGGCACGGGGCATACAAGACCTGGCACGCCAGTATCCGTTCATCGACCTGTCACGCATCGGCATCAACGGATGGAGCGGCGGTGGCAGCCAGACATTGAACTGCATGTTCCGCTATCCGGAAATATTCCATACGGGCATTGCGATCGCCGCCGTTGCCGATCAGCGTTTATACGATACCGTTTATCAGGAACGATATATGAACACACCACAGAATAACCCGGAAGGATACCGTAAAGGCTCCCCTATCTCCTACGCCGAAGGCTTGCAGGGCAACCTGTTGCTGATACACGGAACGGGTGACGATAACGTGCACTACCAAAGCTGCGAAATGCTGGTGGACGAACTGGTTAAACATGGCAAAGTATTCAGCCAGATCAGTTATCCGATGCGTAGCCACGGTATCTACGAGCGTGAAGGAACAAGCCTGCACCTACGAAAAAGCATGGCTAAATACTGGCTGGACCATCTGCCGGCAGGAGGCAAATAAAACAATTACTAAAAGGGTAGAAACACAATGAAACAGTTGATTTTGTGCATTGCCACTCTATCGGCAATATTCCTTATGCCTTCCCGGGCAACGTCCCAGATCAGGGAAAAGGCGGAAGGATTACTGAATGCCGTTATTACAGAGAATAAAACAAATGACATTCCTGCTGATTCATCGGCAGCGATTGAAGATAAACTCCGCCAGGATTCCATCAGGATGCAGGAGCTCGAACTTCAACTACAGGAGATGAAGTTGAACGAAATCGTACTCCGGAGCGAGTTGAGTGACGCGCTGAACAAGCATATCACCACCGACTCGCTGAAAAAAGAAGAACAGCGCCGCAGCATCGACTCGCTACGGACACTGACACCCGGTGTTCATCTGATCATCGACAATGATACCCTCCTCACTTTCTATGCCAAACGAGGAGGTGTCTCGGCCTATGACCGGGCAGAAAATGCCGTCAACATGATCCAGAAAATAGGTAAAAACCTGAGCCTGAAAGCAGATTCAGTCTACCTGTTTAACAGTGAATACCAAACAGATGTCATGTACGGGGAAAAAGTGATCCTCAGTGTGACGGATCAGGACGCCCTTTGGCTGAATACGGAAAGGGAAAAGCTAGCCAAAGAGTATCAGTCTGTTGTCAATAATAAGATCCTGGAGTTAAAAAAGGAACACAGTATACTTCAGATTGCCAAACGGGTTGCCTTGTTCATCCTGGTACTGGTCGTCCAGTATTTCCTGTTCAAACTGACCAACTATTTGTTCAGGAAACTCCGCCGCCGGATTATCTGGCTGAAACAAAACAAGCTCAAATCCATTACCATACGGGATTATGAGTTTCTGAATACCCACCGGCAAGGCAGGATACTCATCTTTCTGAATAATATCCTGCGTTATATTGTCCTGCTGATACAGCTTATGTTCAGTGTACCGATGTTGTTCGCCATATTCCCACAGACGGAACACCTGGCAATGAGACTGTTCACTTATATCATAGAACCGATCAAAATGGTCCTTAAATCGGTTATTGAATATATCCCCAACCTGTTCATTATCATTGTCATTTATTACTGCGTAAAATACATCATCAAGGGTATTCAGTATATAGCCAATGAGATTGAAAGCGAAAAACTCAAGATCACCGGTTTCTATCCGGACTGGGCGCAACCTTCTTTCAATATCATACGTTTCCTGTTGTACGCGTTTATGATCGCGATGATCTACCCTTATCTGCCCGGCTCCGACTCCGGTGTGTTCCAGGGCATATCCGTCTTCGTCGGGCTGATCGTTTCTTTAGGATCGAGCACGGTCATCGGAAATATCATAGCAGGACTGGTCATCACTTACATGCGGCCATTCAAACTGGGCGACCGTATCAAACTGAACGAAACGACCGGAAACGTAATAGAGAAAACCCCGTTCGTCACCCGTATCCGCACACCTAAAAACGAAGTGGTCACGATCCCTAACTCGTTCATCATGTCGTCACATACGGTTAATTACAGTGCCTCTGCCCGCCAGTTCGGCCTGATCATCCACTCGACAGTCAGCATCGGCTACGATGTACCCTGGCGTCAGGTCCATCAGTTACTGGTCAACGCTGCGCGATCCACGCCGGGAGTCATGTCACACCCGAAACCCTTCGTTTTGGAAACGGAGTTGCAGGATTACTACCCCTGTTACCAGATAAATGCATATATAAAGGAAGCCGACCAGCTTTCGCAGATCTATTCGGACCTGCATCAGAACATACAGGATGTGTTTAACGAAGCCGGCATCGAGATCATGTCGCCCCACTATTACGCTGAGCGCGACGGAAGTGCCGTTACTATCCCGGCTGAATATCAGCAAAAGCCGGATTCTCCTGATAAAAAGTAAGAAACAGCACATTATATAGTTAAAAAAGTCCTCCTGCAAAACAAAATGCAGGGGGACTTTTGTTATAAGGCAAAGTCACTAATAAAAAATGCAGAATAATGAAAAAGTATTTTATCGCAGTAGCAGCTCTGGCTTTATTGGCTGCATGTAGCGGGAAGAAAACAGCCGAACCCGCTCTTATAGAAGAAGATGTTTATGCAATAGACGAGGCTGCGCCAGGCGCACCGGCTTTGCCTACCGTAACAGGAAAAGCTGCCAAACCGGTCAATATGCGTGATTCGCTGAAAGTAGATCCTAAAAAAGGAAGTGTCATTCAGAAAAAATATAAGGGCACATTCCCGGCAGCAGACGGTCCCGGCATCGTTTATGACCTGACTTTATATTATCAGCAGGATAGCGACGACGGCGTTTACGAAATGGATGCCACTTACCTGGAAGCTGAAAACGGAAAGGATAAAACATTCTCTTCCACCGGTAAACGCAAAGTAAAACATGGAACACCGTCCAACTCCGAAGCAATCGTTTACGAACTGATCCCCAGCGACGGCGACATGGCATTTTACTTCCAGGCAGAAGGCGACAGCCTGACACTATTAAACCAGGAATTACAGAAAGCAGCATCAGATCTGAATTATACGCTGATACTGGTTCCATAAAAAAGCGCCCCTATAAAAAAGCACATCTTTGTATAAATAGAAAAGAGGCGCCCCAACTCCTACCGGGAAACGCCTCTTTTTGCTTTTATTTTCAGATAATTGAATTATTTAATTCCTAACTTAGCCTTGATCGCTTTAGGAAGTGCATCTTTATGAACGACAATGTTCATTGTTTTGTAACGTACGAATGCTTTTGATGCATACCAAATACCGTTATATTTGTTGGCTGTACCCCAAGAGTTTTTCACCATGTAATATTCGTTTCCTTCCTGATCTTTGGCAATACCATAAATCTGCATACCGTGGTCGTCAGTAGTTTCCCAGTTATCATAAGCCAACTGGCGTTCTGCCTGCGTACACCATTTCTGCGGTTGCGGTTTCGTATTCAATTTCTTTTCTTCCGGTTTCATCTTCAACCAATGAGCCATGTCAGATCCGCTCAGTTCCTGTACCTTTTCGTTATCAGGCATAACAGCTACACCGTCGCGGGTAAAGCCGGACTCACTTACGTCGGATCCCCAGGCAATCGTATAACCTGTATTGATCGCATTGTCGAACACTTCCATAAACTCGTCGATCGGCAGGTTGTAAGACAATGCGTGACGCCAGTTATCCTGGATTTCCAGCGAGAACTGCGTATAGAACGGATGATGCGTATAAGAAGTCAACGATACATAATCCGACGGTTTTAATCCTGTAGATTCATAAAATGACTTCGGAGTGTATTCTTTTCCTTTATAAGTAAACTTTTCCGGAGCTTTTCCCAGATAGATTTCATGTACGGCAGCTACAGCCTTTTTCCACAACAGGTTATAATCCTCGTCATACTGGAATTTTTTTACTTTACCGCCAGCCATGGCACCCACCATAGCATCTGTGAGGGCAGACAACTCTCCGTGGTTACTCAATGTATCGCTATACATCACCCCGGGGCGCATTTCTTCTTCCGGCACCAAACCGAAAGCTTCCATTCCGTAAATCACATCATAGAAAGACCCACCCTGCGAGAACGAAGCATCGCCATGAGTACGGACAGCCATATCGGCACGATCCTGATAAGTGTGGTAAACGGTAAACATCTCCGAAAGATCATATTCTCCCTTTCCCATACGAAGCAATTCAGATTCCAGGAAAGCCATGGTAGAGTAGCACCAGCAAGTACCTGCCCGGTTCTGATTCTTAATGGATGTAATCGGGTTTTCCTTTACTGTTGTAAAAATGAAACCTTCTTCTTTTTCTCCCTCTTTTTCTTGTGCTCCAACATTTGTTGCAGAGAACGCACAAGCCAGCATCAAGCCGGCAACAACAAGTTTCTTCATCTTTTGTTTTCGATTATATTAGCAATTATACATTTTGACGCAAATGTACGGGTTTTATTCCTTTTTTCCATACTTTTGCAACTCATGATTTTACAATTATAAATTAACGGAGACATGAAAATTACGATTATCGGAGCCGGAAATATCGGTGGCGCCATCGCCCGCGGACTGGCAAAAGGAAATATGTTTAAAGCATCGGACATCACCTGTACGGCACAGTCGCAAGCCACATTGGACAAAATGAAAGCGGCCAATCCAGACTTTGTGTTGTCACTCAACAACATAGAAGCTGTAAAGGGAGCAGACATCATCGTCATAGCAGTAAAGCCATGGCGGGTGGAAGAGATCATCGACCAGATAAAAGGAGTGCTCGATTACGACAAACAGATCATCGTTTCGGTAGCTGCCGGAATCACCTTCGATACGCTGAATTCTTATCTCACTAAAAACACCAGTTATGAGGACTGGGTTACTCCGGCTCTTTTCCGTATTATGCCCAACACCGCTATCGAGGTATTGAGCAGTATGACTTTCGTCTCCGCCCATAACGCAACACCGGAGCAATCCGACCTGATAATAAATATATTCAATGAGCTTGGCAATGCGATGTTGGTAGAAGAACGCCTGATGGGTGCCGGTACTGCACTGGCTTCCAGCGGTATCGCTTTCGCCCTCCGTTATATCCGTGCTGCTATTGAAGGCGGTGTCGAATTGGGTTTCTATCCGAAGCAGGCACAGGAGATCGTTGTCCATACCGTAAAGGGGGCTACCGACCTGTTATTGGAAAACAAGAGCAATCCGGAAATGGAGATCGACAAGGTTACCACTCCCGGCGGTATTACCATCAAGGGGTTGAATGAAATGGAACTGTCCGGTTTCACCTCTTCTGTCATCAGGGGATTGAAAGCCAGTAAATAAAAAGAGAATTATAAATTGATTCAGAATTTATCAGAAGTGAATGTTACTTTTCTCTTGATAGAAAAGTAACCAAAAGATCAAGGCTGCATCTGGTTCGCTACTCAGCATCCTGCGTTCGCTGTCGTCTGTGAACTCGCTACGCTCAAACAGCACAGCCTCCGGACGCTCTCTACGGATACTTCGCTTTACGCTCACCAGATGAGGCCTTTCATAGAACGCTTTGCGTTCTCTTAAGATTGCCGATACTACCTGTTAAATCCGAAAGTTTTTGTTCTATAAGTACCGGTATCGGCCATCCTAAGAGGAAGCACAGCTTCCTTGGAAAGGCCTAAGCGGGTGAACGTCCGCGAAGGGGGAAGACGAAGCGGTTAAAAAAATCCGTTGTCTGAGCGGAGCGAGTTTCGGATTTTTCAGCGAAGTCTTTCACCGGAGCAGTGAAGCCGGTTAAGCCTTGATCTTTTGCCTACTTTTCCCTTGATGGAAAAGTAGGTTCAATTATTTCTAATTTCGGATGTTATGTCATTCGTAAGGAGACTTGTTAATGTAAGAAAAAGTCATGCTACAACGTAGCGAGTAAAAGCTTTATATATTTTGCAGTAAATGTACGGGGGTTATTCCTTTTTTCCATACTTTTGTATGCTATGATAAATGCAAATCCGAATGAAAAAGTCCTTATCCTATTTACCTAAAGAGAAACAGACCGATTTACGTCTGATCGCCCGATATGTAGTCGAAGTTCTTGGTGATCAATGTGAAATGATCATTCTTTACGGTAGTTATGCTCGCGGCAACTACGTAGAGTACGACCAACGGATCGAATTTGGAATACCGACTTACTTCATGAGTGATTTCGATATACTGGTCATCACCCGGAATGATTGCAATAGTAGCGGAATAAGCCGTCAGTTGGAAAAAGTGGAAGATCGTTATTACAAATATAAAGGGATGGGAAGATATGCATTTACGACTCACATCCATTTTATCGATGAAACGATCAAAGACTTTAACAAAGAAATAACAAAAAGCCGCTACTTTTATACAGACATAAAGAAAGAAGGTATCCTGCTATACGATAGTGGTAATTGCAAATTAGCCCGTCGCCGCAAGCTTAATTTTTCCGAGATTGGAGAACTGGGACAAGAATATTATACTACTAAATTTAAATTAGCGACAAGTTTTATGAAAGGGGCTTGTTTTTATTTAAGTGAAAGTGAATTCAATATGGCCGCGTTTCATCTGCATCAGGCTTGCGAGAACTTATACCGTGCTATTATTCTGACATTTACAATGCATACCTATAAAATACATGATTTGGAAGAGTTAATTAAAGCTGCCAAAACACATTCTTTGGAAATAACCAAAGTATTCCCCCGCGATACCGAAGAAGAAATACGATTGTTCAATTTGTTGCTTAAAGCCTACATAGAAGCACGATACAATAAATATTATGCTACAACGAAGGAAGATATAGAAGCCTTAATCCCACGTGTAGAGCATTTAGCAGCGATCACCAAAGAAGTTTGCGAAAATAGAATAAAGGAATATGCGAGTCGTGCCAGAACGACAAACTAACCGGCAGAAGCCGGGAAACTAATTCATTCCTCCCTACTAACTAATTGAAATGTAAGGACTCCTTATTGGCAAGGTGTACAGGATAGCCAGCCAAGGTGTACAGGATAATCCACCAAGGTGTACAGGCTAATCGATTATCCTGTACAGGGTGGTTATACTAAGTAAGGAGTTAACAATTAGTTTATTATAGGGTTTGATTTACTCAGACCGGAAGAGAGCAATAGTTTCAGAAGTGATACATGATAAAACATCTTTTATACACAATGTTTTCAGTATTTATTTGCCATTTGCAATATACTTCTATAATATCCTATCAATAAGCATAATAAGACATGGCAAATAACTATTCTATTTGCCATACTATTTGCCATTTGCCATCATTCCTCTTACGGTTGATTATGGCAAATGACAAATAACATTGCAAACAGAAAAAACATTTGCAATAGTATATATAACTGTTTAACAATGCATTGCATCGGCATATTGCAAATGGCAAACAAAATACCGAAAACATTCTGTGAGTGTTTATCGATTCATCTTCTTACGCCGGTTCAATTCTGACTGCAACATCTTCAGTTCACGGCTGGTCTGCCCTGCGACCGAAGTGTTTTCTTCAGCACGCCGGATCAGGTAAGGCAATACGTCTCTTACCGGAGCATAAGGCACATACTTGGTTACATTAAATCCTTCATGGGCCAGATTGAATGAGATATTATCGCTCATCCCCAGCAACTGGGCAAAAAAGATACGGGAATCATCCCGTTTGAGACCCTTCTCATCTATCAGCTTAGCCAGTTTATAATTACTTTCCTCATTATGCGTTCCCATAAACATCTCGAAATGCTCCAGATGGTCCATGGTAAAACGAACAGCCGCATCGAAATTTTCATCGGTCGCCTTCTTATCCTTGCAGATCGGGTCGGGATAACCCAAAGCCGCAGCACGCGCACGTTCGGCCTCCATATAAGCACCACGCACGAACTTGACACCGGCGATATATCCTTTTTCTTTGGCATCATCCAGAATACGGCGCAGGTAAGGCATACGGTCATGACGATACATCTGCAAGGTAGCAAATACGATCGCACGTTTCTTATTGTATTTCCGCATCGCCTCGTCGGTCAGTTCATCCAGCGCATCCTGGAAACAGTAATCTTCCGCATCGACAATCAGACGGACATCGTTCTCATAAGCACGCTGGCAGAAAGCCATAAAGCGTTCTTTAAATTCGCGGAAGGCTTTTACTTCTTCAATGGTCAGTTCGCCCCGTTTTTCAGAAGCCTTGGCAAGAAGTTCATCGGTCGTTATAGTAGAAGGTTTGAATACGGCATAAGCCAGGTTATCATTTCCTTTGGCAAAATCGATTGAACGTAGTGTTTCTTCAAATGTAGCCTGGATACCTTCAGGAGTCTGCTCGCCTTCGGCTGAAAAGTCAAGGGTAGAACGCACATTAAACTGTCGGAGATGGTCGATCGCTTTGGTACAATCCTGTAATGTCTCACCACCGACAAACTGTTTATATAAAGTTGGCTTTACAGCCCATGCTAAAGGGAAATGAATCTTTAAGGCGATATTACTTCCAAAACTGGCACATTTTACCAGCCACGGAATTTTATTGTATTGAAGAGTAAGTAAGCGTTTCTCAATTCAGACTGCGATTTGGATGAAAATGCAATCTCGGTATTATTAAAGTCTAACATAGTATCTGATTTTTAAAGTTGACAGATGACAGTTGACAGTAAACAATTTCGAAGCATATTACCTGTCAACTGTCACTTGTCAACTGCCAGCTGATATGTTATTTTTCTCCTAAGAACGGATAACCGTAAGAAGTAGGCGGAACCAAAGCCTCCTTGATACAACGAGGATTCGTCCAGCGGATCAGGTTCAGCGGACCACCGGCCTTGTCATTCGTACCGGAAGCTCTCGAGCCACCGAACGGCTGCTGTGCAATAACGGCACCGGTCGGCTTGTCATTGATATAGAAGTTACCGGCAGCATAGCGCAGTTTATTGAATGCCACGTCGATAGCATAACGGTCGCGTGCAAAGATCGAACCGGTCAGGGCATAAGGAGAAGTACGGTCGCACAACTCCAATGTTTCCTCATATTTATTATCGTCATATACATAAATAGTGATCACCGGACCGAATATTTCTTCCACCATGCTCTTGAACATCGGATCTGTTGTCTGGATAACAGTCGGTTCAACAAAATAACCTACCGACTTGTCGCCATTACCGCCAAAGACGATCTCAGCATCCGGAGATTGTTTCGCATAGTTGATATAACTCATGATATTATCGAATGAAGCCTCATCAATCACCGCATTGATGAAGTTCGTGAAATCCTGCACGTCACCCATCTTGATCTCTTTCAGCATATCGCCTACCATCTCTTTTACATCTTTCCATAAAGAAGCCGGGATATAGGCACGTGATCCGGCAGAACACTTCTGACCCTGATACTCGAATGCACCGCGAACGATAGCAGTTGCCACGTCCAGTGCGGGAGCAGACGGATGAACAAAGATAAAATTCTTACCGCCCGTTTCACCGACAATCTTCGGATAAGATTTATAATGGCCGAGGTTCTCGCCCATCTGGCGCCATAGCGTATTGAATGTCGCAGTAGAACCAGTGAAATGGAAACCTGCCAGATCGCGGCTGGCAGTTATCACCTTACCGATCACGCTCCCCTGTCCAGGGATAAAGTTGACAACACCATCCGGAAGTCCGGCTTCCTGGAAGACCTTCATCAACAGATAGTTTGAATGGATAGCCGTAGTAGACGGTTTCCAGACAGCCACATTACCCATCATGGCGGGAGCCATATTCAGGTTGCTGGCGATAGAAGTAAAATTAAACGGTGTCAACGAGAACACGAAACCTTCCAAGGCACGGTATTCCATACGGTTCAGGATACCCGTTTCCGAATAAGGCTGGTCGGCATATACCTGGCTGGCATAGAACGTACTGAAACGCAGGAAGTCGATCAGTTCGCAGGGAGCATCGATTTCCGCCTGGAACGGGTTCTTGCTCTGTCCCAGCATCACTGAGGCATTTAACAGATAACGATATTTTGTAGCAAAGAGTTCAGCCACCCTTAACATAACGGAAGCACGTTCAACCCAGGGCAGTTCAGACCATTCTTTGTGCGCCTTCATAGCGGCGTCGATGGCCATCTGCACCTCTTTCTCGCCGGCTTTATGGTAAGTAGCCAGCACATGATGATGGTCGTGCGGCATAACCACTTTACCGGTATTACCCGTACGGACTTCTTTTCCGCCAATGATCAAAGGAATATCCCATTCTTCATTTGAGAGTTCAGCTAACGTTTTTTTCAAAGCTGCTTTTTCACTCGATCCGGGTGCATACGATTTTACCGGCTCATTAATAGGCTTAGGAAATCTAAAAATAGCGTTATCCATGTTGTTTCTTAGTTTATAAATAGTTAATCAATGATTTTTTCTATGCTGTAAACGTAGTAAAATAATTTTAAAACAAAGTGAGTAAAGAGTTAAATTAGTTTTAATTAGAAACACTTTGGTATATGGTATATATCAACATTTTCCCATCCATAGCTGTTATTAAAATATAATCATCTTAAAGGTATAGAAACTATGGCTATTAAAAGTGTTTGGATAGAAGAAGACTGTATCGCTTGCGGTACTTGCGAAGGCATCTGCCCGGAGGTTTTTCATGTGACGGATCGTTCCCGCGTAAACGAGGGAGTAGACTTCAACGATTACGAGGAAGAGATCAAAGAAGCAGCCGAAAGCTGTCCGGTCAGCGTTATTAAATATGATTAAGTGAGGAGGACCACTCACGTTTTACAGAGTAAAAAGTGGAGAGGTTATTCCGGTTTGGGATAACCTCTTTTCCTGTCAGGATTTGTCGGTATTCCAATAAAAAACCGTATATTCACAAAAAAGATAATTGGGATGAAGAAAACTGCTATACTTCCGGTATTTTGCCTTATTCTGCTGAGTTTCTGTACCGGCAAAACGGATAAGCCGATTACTGACGGACAACCTGCACCAGACTCTGCGACTGTAGAAGTAGCGGAAATAATAGATACTGTCCCTAAAGAAATAATCATTGAAAAGGAATTGCTCTACGACCAGCATACTCTGGAAGACACTTATCCGTATAAAGATACGACACGGGAGTTCCAGTGGGAAAAGATAAAGGAGCGCCTTGCCTGGCTCGAATCCATCCAGAAAGAACCGGCCACCTGGTCGATCCTCCAGAATTACAGGAATAAAAACGGGGAAGCGCCATTGGTAAAAAACTATCACAGAGATTCATACCGCCGTATAGCCGACTCGCTGGGCGTCGAACGCTTCCAGGGAATACCGCTCTACCTGACAACAGACACTACGGTGCCCGAACTCTACGGCAGGGACGGTGCCCTGGTAAAACATCTGGAAGACTATACGAATTTCACCCGGGTTGCTTCCGTGCACACCGGAAAAGAGTGGATGATCCCTAAAAAATATATCCAGACGATTCCTGATACGATCGTCTTCAAAAAAGCTGTCTTTGTAGATACCCGGAATCAGAATATCGCGACACTGGAACAGGAAGGCGACAAATGGCTGGTCAGAAGCATGAACCCGGCTACAACCGGACTGCACAGGCCACCCTATGCCCAGGAAACGCCTCCCGGAGTATATATTATCCAGGAAAAGAAACCCCGCATGATCTATCTGGTGGACGGTACCACGGAGACAGGAGGCTTTGCTCCGTATGCCAGCCGCTTCACAAACGGGGGGTATATCCACGGGGTACCCGTCAATGCTCCGCGCAAGTCACTGATCGAATACAGTTCGACGTTGGGAACCACTCCCCGTTCCCATATGTGTGTCAGGAATGCCACTTCACATGCTAAATTCATCTACGACTGGGCACCGGTTTATGAGACTCTTGTTTTTGTTTTCGATTAAAAATTCTAACTTTGCAGTCTGATTCACACAGACATGCACAAAGTTTTCATCTATCTGTTCCTATTGTTTATCCCGGTAAACTTCTCAAAAATGAGAAGTACGGAACCGGTCATCCATGAAGTTTCAAGCTGCCGGCAGTTGTACCAGGAGATGCAACTGGATGGGGTGGTAAACTTTGAGGCATTCGAACAAGCAATCACCGGATACCATAAAATCGAAGATAAAACGAAAGAGATCCTTACACTGGTCGATTTCAGTAAGCCTTCGACCGAAGAGCGTTTTTATGTATTCGACATGAGGCATAAAAAATTATTATTCTCTTCGCTGGTATCACACGGAAAGAATAGCGGAGGGAATTATGCCACCTCCTTTTCCAACGAGAACGGTTCCCTCAAAAGTTCACTGGGGTTCTTCCTGACAGAAAACACCTATCAGGGAAAGAACGGTTACTCACTTGTCCTGAACGGATTGGAAAAAGGGATCAACGACCGCGCCAAAGAACGGGCGATCGTTATCCACGGAGCTGCTTACTCCAATCCTTCCGTAATTGCTTCATCCGGCCGCCTGGGACGCAGTTTCGGCTGTCCGGCCCTGCCACAGGCTGTAAGCAAGCCTATTATCAACACCATAAAAGGCGGTTCCCTGCTTTTTATTTATGCTAACAATAAGAATTATCTGGCTTACAGCCCCATCCTATCCAAACGGCAGGTTGCTTCTATGTAAAAACCCTATCTTGCAAACGGATAAAGAAATGAGATAGAACTTTCGGGAGGTATCCCTCTGGCACTACAATGCGAATCCTATAAAAAAGGAATCATGAAAACCAAAGTAAACGGCTCTCCTATTATGGACATGCTAATCGCTGACGGCCAGATCAGACAAATCTTCACCTGATATCGCCTTTTCAAAAGATATACAGGACAGACTTCCGTCATGTATAAAAACAAATTATAAGCTATTCATACACATGAAAGATACGTTCCATCAACTGCCATTTCTCTGCGGAACTGGCATTCGGATCAGCTTGTTGAAAAACAGACATATATTCTTCCCACTCAGCCTGACGGGGTAAACCGGCGAGACGGCTGAATGCCGTATCCCAATCAAAATCGAGCGGTGTTTCCACGATCATGAACAAACGGTTCCCGCACAGATAAATTTCCATCTCCAGGATTCCGACGCTTTTAATCCCCTCGCCTATTTCGGGCCAGTAACATTCCTGCCCATGTCTTTTCCTGTATTCTTTGATTAACTCCGGATCATCTTTCAGGTCCAGCGTCTGACAATAACGTTTAGTCGGGAAATCATAATGTTTGCTTTTGTATCCGTTCTTTTTATCTTCCATAAACCATATTATTTTTTAATTCGTTCAACAGGAACGATTACAGTACAAATATAACGATTATTATGCAACCGAAATAAGAATATTTCTGCAAGGGATAAAACGATATCGACACCGGTTTCATAAAATACGGATCTAAATCGTTATCTTTACCCGCTCAAAAATAATATAAAAGATGAAGATCACTGCACCCCGGATAACTAAAGTATTAAAAGAAGACTGTACACTCGATGAAATGCTCCTGCAACCGGGAGAAGACCTGGCGGAATATTCTTTCAGGAATCAAAGAGTATTCGAATTTAAAACGGAAAATATGAGTATGCAGGACTGCCTGTTTACAAACAGCATACTGATCGGTTGCGGCATAAAAAAATCGCAGTTCAGTGATATCATCTTCAAGAACTGCGACCTGTCTAATATGAATTTCTCCGGTTCCGGTTTTCACCGTATCGAATTTGTCGAATGCAAACTGATCGGGACAAACTTTTCCGAATCAGCGCTAAACCATATTGTTTTCAGCAACTGCAAGGCAGAATACCTCAATCTGAGCATGAGTAAACTGAAATATGTCAGTTTCGACCGATGCGACCTGCGAAACAGTTCCTTTGAGAACGGTCAGTATGCCAGCGTGAACTTTCATGAGAGTGATCTCAAGGAAGCTGAGTTTTACCGTACATCTTTAAAAGGTGTCGACTTCAGTAGCTGCGACATATCCGGCATCCGGATAAGTCCTATCATCGGCTGTGAATTACGCGGAGCAACAGTCACCTCTTTACAAGCATTGGAATTAGCCCATCTGCTGGGTGTTACAATTAAAGGATAATCTTCTTCGAATTCGTTATTTTGCATATTCCTGATGTCTTTTTAGCCAGGCAACTGCATAAGAACAGGTAGCCCGGGGTTTCAATTGATTTTCTATTGCGTAGTCAAAAGTCGCTTTCACCAGTGAAGCGGCTATTCCCTGACCTTCCAGAGGAACCGGAACTATTGTGTGAATAATATCCAGATTATTACCAACAAGCCTGTACTGCACAAAGGCAGTTAAACCATCCTGCTTTATTTCAAAGCGATACTTTTCCGGATGGTGAACAATATCATATTCCATAATTTATTTTTTATCTACAAAACAACACCCTGTTATAGATAAAACAGTTTATTCGGGAATTAGTTCACCTGCCGGTTCATTTTGTCCGGATACAGGCTGCTTTTGTTGCTTTTTCTTTCCGGGATGGAAGAAATTCTTCACTTTTGTAAAGAAGCCGGAGACTCCTTTGGCAACATCCTGCACCTTTTTAGAAACACCGACCGACTCAGTCAATGCCGGACGAAGAATTTGCCACAGATAATTAAATGTAGAATGATACGGGTCACGTTCTATCGTCAGATGAGAATGACGGGGCCTGTATGTTCCCTGTTCCGGATGGTCGGGATTATCATGTTTCAGCACCAGGTTAGCCAAACGCGACAGGAATTTATTATCGATCACTTCCCCGTTTTTCTCTTTCATTATTTCAGCCTTCAGATCCCTGTAAAGAAATAGCATATCGACAGTGGCACCTTTAGTGGAGGCTTCAGTACTGAATGTAAAGTCGACCAGCTTGCCACTCTCCACTTTAGCAAAGGCAAGCGGCGTGATCAGTTGGTTCAATGCAGTCAGATCAAAGTCCTCCATATGCGCATCCAGCAGGAAACGATCGTTCAGGGAATCGACCGGAAGCTGCCAGGTGGCGGTAAAATATCCTTTCCCCATTAATTTACCGTTTGCATCCAGACGGATATACTGGTCCGGATAGGAAACGACATTGGTAAAGCCGGAGAATTTCCCGTTCATTTCCGTGAAAAACAGTTTACCCGGTTGTATCCCTTTCTTTGACAATTCTTCGTAGACAACGGAAAAGTTATTTACACGGAGACTGTCGATAGCCATTTTCACCGGTGCTTTCTGCAAACCGGAATAGATCATCGGTACGATACGGCGGGGCACGGCAATCTGTTGGTTCTTGAAATTCTGAAGTTCGGCATTGTCAACCTCTACATTTTTTATCCGGACCACTTTCTCCGAGAAGTAAGCCGGCAAATCGATTCCCGACAATCCCAACCGGCCGACCTTGACATCAAACCAATCCTGATGCTTTGGCTGCCGGTAAGCAAATTCCATTTTCGGATAGGCAGAAACCAAATGGATATCTTCCAGATTCAGATCGGTATTATTCAGATTGACTTTTCCTATCTTCAATGTATAAAAACCATTATCCAACGGGAATGCCAGGTCTTTGGTATCGAACCGGACAGTCTTCAGCCCGAATGTCCGGTTCCTGACATTGACATGCAGTCCTTCAAGAAACAGGTTTGCCGTATCACGATTCCATACAGCATTGGAGACAGTCAGTTTTCCCAGTGAAAGGTCAGGTGTAAACCGACCGACAGCCTCATAAATATCATCCGACAGGACGGTGGGAGATTTCTTTTTTGCCTTTATCGTATCGGGAGAAGTCCCGGCTTGATAACTGACAACCGGATCAGATAGATTTATTGAACCGACAGAAAAATGCAGACTGTCCCACACGACTTTATCGATACCCAAGTCCTGAAGTGATACCTGTAACAGACTTCCGTCTTTTTTCATCAAGCGGATATCGGGTGATTCGACATGCAACGAAGTAGCATCCAGGCGCTGAAGCAAATTCTCTGGCAGACGGTTCAAACCGGTTGCATAAATCATCGGAGTCTCTATACGAAAATATGAATTTGTTCCCATTTGCCATAAAGAGTCTTGCGGGAGCAGTTTCACGTCCTGTAATCCCAATATGCCTTTTGCCGTAGAGAAATTACCTTTCCGGACAGACAGACGGTAGGCTTTTCCCGGCAAATAATTGTCGAAGTCTTTGAAACTGAAACCAAAATGATCACAGGCAAAGAACAGCCCTCCACTCCGGTTCGTACTGTCGTCCACCAGGAAGCGGGTAGCATAGAAATTGAAATCCTTCAGCTTATAGATTATCGGATCAGGAACGCTTCTGTCATTCAATGTTACGTACGCATGATTCAGATTGATCCGTTTAATAGACAAATATTGCAATAACGGGTTCAGAATACTTTCCACATCCGCCCTCGGATTTACCGGCAGCTTCGTTTCCTTGCTTTTCTTCGCATAAGACGGGGATTTATAATAATAGATAACCGGATGGTCTATCTTGAAAAGGTCGGCACTGATCCCTTTATCATAAAGCAATCCCCTGATACCGATTGTGTCAATGCTACCAGACATATAGTCTTTCCGGGAATTTACTTTTATAGGCTTCAGGCGGATTTTCTCTATATTGAAATCGCCGGACTCCGTATCCAATGCCATACGGGCAATATCGAAACGGTGGTTACGTGCCGTCATCTCCCCGCTGATGCCGGTTGCTTCAAAGGCGAAACTACGGGAATACCACAAACCATGCTTCTCTTCCGAAACCGAATCAACCAGGAAGTCGTTTGCCCGGAAATTGAAGTTATCCAGTTTATAGACTTCCACTGAATCTTTTACGGCTAGTGAATAAGTGACCCTGGCAGCATCGATTCCAATTGTTCGGATGGAAACGCTATGCAATACCGGCGATATAATATCGTATAAAGATAAAGCCTGTACCAAAGAATCCGTATCAATCTTTGTAACATTGCCTGCCGCTTTTTTCGCTACCGGGGCATTAGCGGCCAGATTAAATACCTGAATGTCCGACGAAGATATTTCAAAAGAACGGGCTGTCAGATAATTCAGCGCATCCTCCCGCTTAAAACGGATTCCGTTGACTTCCACTGTCCGGACCTGTGCATCGACATAGCTGTCCGGACGTTGTTTTGTCTCCGTCCATAAACTATCCTGCGGAATCAATCGTATCTTCTCTATATAAATAATCGAATCCTGCGTACTGAGTTTTATGCTGTCTGTTTTAAGGAGGAAATCATTATTGGCTAGCAGCGTCTGCGGTTGGTTCGTCACAAATTCAAAGTTATCGCAATAGAGCAGCTTTCCGCTCTGTGACGAGTTCTTATCCAACAGAAAACCGTAAGCGCGGAAACTGACATCATCAAGCCCATAGACGATCGGTGTCACAGGATTCTCGACGGTATAGGATACGCTGGCGTTCGACAGGTTCAGTGTCCGTACGCTCAACACATTTATATAAGGAGAGATTACTTCATACAATGATTTGGTATCGGCATGCCGGACCTTTTTCTCCACACGCCCCGAATAATAAGAATCGAAAACTTCTATCCGTGGGTCTTTTATCTCAAACGTATTAAAATGCAATTCCTTATAACTCCACCGCCAGGTAAGGTTTACACCTTTGAAATCTATCATGCCGATCTCCGCTTTCACATAAGTACGGGGAAGGCTGTCAATAGCTTTCCACTGTTGAAACACAGTTGAATCGGGCATCAGCCTGATGCCTTCGATCTTCAGTTCCCCTTTCACAAAACCGATCGAAAGATCATCAAAAGAAAGATTATAGAATCCATCCGTAGCCTCAGCGGTACGCCGGCTCAGTTCTACTTTCAAATATCTTTCCAGGCGGTTGCTCAGATACAGGTTCAGGACAGTCAGAAGCACCGCCAGCAATCCTATTGCCGGGAAAATATATTTTATGATCTTCTTGTTCCGTCCCATATCCTTTCCCTATCTATATCGTTGACATAGTAACATCGTGTTCCCTTATTGCGGATCACAGTATCATATATTATGATATTAGAATCGCATATATTATGAAAATAAAATATCATATATTATGATACACTTTTCTCCTAATATATAATACACCTGTTTTATTATTTACTCAACAATTTATATAAATATACTTCTCTATCATTTAGAACAAAGCTATCGGTAGAATGTTGCGAACGGATAAAAACAACCTCTCTATTCCAGATTGCCAAAGCAGGAAGGGATACTATAAACAAGAACAAACTCCGGAAATACTTTATAGCTCAGAACATACGACTTTCGTTCGGGAGTCCGGGTTTCAAACGCCCAAAGCTCTCCGGAACAGGTATAAGTAAACGGCTCCACATGCAGATGTTCTATAAAGTCAACATCCTGTTGCCGGATCATCTTGAATAAAGCCTCCTTGGCACACCAGTGGACAAGCAGATGTTCTGTTTCATAATCCGGACCGACCGACGCATTCTCTTCCGGAGACATAAAACGGCTACGTATCTTTAATACCCGGTCGGAACGGTATTCTATATCTATACCAACCGCTCCCTGCTCCTGCAACAACACTGCCGCATAGCCATTCGTATGGGAAATACTCAGGGATAAGGATGAATCGAGTAAGTAAGGAGCGCCATCGTCATGATAAGCGATCAGCAACTCCTCTCCCGCCAACTCTTTCAGGAGAACACGAGACGCCAGCCATTCCTGACGACGTTTTTCCGTTTTTATCTGTTGCAGGAAAGGGAGATATTCGGATGTCTGTTCCAGCATCGACAGCAATTCTTCCGAACTTTCTTCAATCTTCCAGACACCCAACAACGGCTCTGTGTATTTAAACAGGACAGGCATTACTTTTTCCAGCTAAAGGATTGTATCAACTCGATAATATCTTTTCTCAGATAATCTGTAACCGGTGCCAACGAATCGGCATTCGGTACACAATCATAATATAAAGCACCCCGAAAGAAATTCGAGACACTGTCGGTCAACATGAACTGCACAGGAGAAGCAGACTCCCCATCCAACAGGAAAAGAGAGCCATACACCCGTTCATCCGGGTTGCTATAGGCTTGTTCCTTTACCGCTTTCGCCTGCTTCGCCTGGCGGGAAACCAGGGAACGCGATTCATTCTCTGCTATTTGCAAAGTAGAACGGGTGACGGGTAAATAACTGCAATAAATCTTTACACCCAATGAAGGGTAAGACAAATTGATCCATCCTTCAGGACTTCCAATCTCCGGCAGCTCGACAATAGCCAACTGAGAAACATTGAATGAGTAGGGCAAACTGTCCAGAGGCAACACCTGATAACGTGCCTGAGGCGGCTCGATACGGAAATAACCACGCGGTTTCGGTGTATATTCCGTACAAGACACACAGCACAACAGGATATAAAAGAAAACCATGCCGGACAGAATCTGCTTCATCACTCCTCTCCTTCTTTCTCTATTTCTGAAATGCAGTTGAATTTCACTTTCAGGATTCTCCGGTTATCCATTTCCAGAATCTGGAAACGATATTTACCATAATCAATGATCTCCCTGCGGCGCGGGAAGTCACCTTTTATTTCCAGCAAAAGCCCAGCAAGCGTTTCTACATCTTCCGTCAGTTTGCCGAACTCAGACGGGTCTGTATTGATAACACGGAAGAAGTCTGTCAATAAAATCTTGGCTTCAAAGATCAGGCTACCGTCTGCCAGACGGACAAACTGCTTTTCATCTTCATCATATTCGTCCGAAATCTCGCCGACAATTTCCTCCAGGATGTCTTCCATCGTCACGATACCGGATGTACCGCCAAACTCATCCACCACAATCGCCATGTGAATCTTATTGGTACGGAATTCTTCCAGCAGGTCGTCGATCTTCTTTGTTTCGGGAACAAAGTAAGCCGGACGAATCAAGCTCTGCCAGCGGAACGTATCCGGCTTTTCTATATAAGGAAGCAAATCCTTTATATAAAGGATACCTTTAATATTATCTTCCGATTCGGCATATATAGGGATTCGCGAATAACCGGATTTGATAATGAAATCGATCACATTACGAAAACTGGTCTTTATCTCGATGTCCTCCATATCCAAACGGGGCGTCATAATCTCATCGGCCGTCTTATTATAGAACTTGATGATCTCAGCCAGCATCTCTTTCTCTTCCGGAATCTCTTTAGAGGTCAACTCCAAAGCCTTGGATAACTCATCGACCGACAAGTCATATTTTTTCTTCACCAGCGCCTTGTTGATAATAGAAGTAGAATTAACCAATACCACCGAAAGCGGACGACAGAGGCGTTCCACCATATTCAACACCGAAGCGGAACGGCGAACGAAACGGAGCGAATTTTTCTGTGCGTAAATCTTAGGCATGATCTCGCCGAAAAGTAAAAGCAAAAAGGTCAGTACGATTGTCTCAAGAATGAAACCCAAGACAGGGACAGCCGAGAAATTGATCAAAGAATTGATACCGTAGGTACAAAGCATAACCACGGCCACGTTCACAAAGTTATTGGCAATCAAAATAGCCGCAAGTAAATATTCGGAGCGGTCCAGTAATTTCCGGATCAACGGGTCCGAAGGCGAATTCTCCTCCCGGATGTCGTTTATATCACCCGGGGAAAGAGAAAAGAATGCCACTTCCGATGCCGACACGAAACCGGACACCAACAGCAGTAAACAAGCAAGGCTTAACGCTATAACAGGGCCTGCTGTGAGCGCCTGTATAGTAACCTGATCGAATAAGCCCGATAAATAATAGTCTGAGTCCAAGGGGAACCGTATTAGTTAAACAATATCAGAACGGAAGATCATCCGCACTGTTTGAATCTGATGACATATCCGGTTGCGCCGGTTGCTGGTAAGACGTTGCCTGCTGTGTTGCCTGTGGCTGTCCACCTTGCTGGAAACCATTTCCGGTATTTGTAGTCGTACCGTCGGCCGGACGTGTACCCGTATTATAAAATTCAATACGGTCTGCATGAATTTCAGTCACATAACGTTTCACACCGCTCTGGTCGTCATAACTGCGGGTACGAATCTTTCCTTCTACATAAACACCCGAACCTTTCTTCACCCATTTCTCAACAAAAGCAACCTGGTCGCGGCGAACCACGATATTGTGCCATTCTGTTCTCTCCGGCACAACCGTACCGTTTGCCAGTGTGTAACCTCTTTCGGAAGTTGCCAAAGGGAAGTTTGCAACGGCCGTACCGCTGTCAAAATAACGAACGTCGGGATCTTTGCCCACGTTACCAATCAATATGACTTTATTCAATGACATAGTTGTAATTCTTTTAATATCTTACAAAGAAACATAAATTCGATCATTCAGACAAATTTCCGTTTAATTTCTCCAAATAAATATGTACCAGGCGGGGAACGGCATAACGTTCGATATCTTCATACGGAACAGCCAGATACGAATTCAATACGTCCGTCACTTTTTCAATCTCGACCCGGTAAAATGTTGTATAAAGAACCTGGTGGGAAAGGACATGCTTCACCTCGGACATATCGACGGAAACATTCATCCGACCGGCACCGTCAAACAGTTTCCGGTACGCTTCCGTTTGCTGCAATCCGGCAAAATCCATCGGTTCCGCCGTCTCGATCAATGGGAATTCATAAAGCCCTTCCCAGATATCTTTTTTGCTCCGGCGCGAAAGCCAGGTTTGCCCCTTATATATAATGTATAGATAATGAAAATAACGGGGCCGTGTTTTCGCCTTGTTCTGCTTGACCGGAAACGCTTGCACATTACCCGAAGCATAGGCCATACAACGTTCCTTCAACGGGCAAACTTCACAATCCGGATTCTGAGGAACACATTGCAAGGCCCCGAACTCCATAACCGCCTGGTTATACGTCCCCGCATATTTGGGATTCATCACAAGAGCGGCCAATTCCGCAAACTGTTTCTTTCCCAGTGTGCTATCAATTGGCGTGTCGACCGCATACAGCCGGGATAAGACACGGTACACATTCCCGTCGACAACCGGATAAGGCTTATTCCATACGAAAGACACAATGGCAGCAGCCGTATATTCACCGATACCTTTCAAAGACAATATCTCTTTATATTCCCGAGGGAAAACGCCGCCAAACTGTTCCATGATACTCTTAGCGGCAGCATGCAGGTTACGGGCACGGCTATAATAACCCAACCCCTGCCAATATTTCAGCACCTCGTCCTCTTCCGCCGCTGCCAGGGAAGCGACATCCGGGAAGCGTTCGGTGAACCTGTAAAAATAGTCCATCCCCTGAGCGACACGGGTTTGTTGAAGGATAATTTCCGATATCCAAATTATATACGGGTCGGACGATTCCCGCCAGGGTAGCATCCTCTTATTCGTTTTATACCAGGCCAGCAAAATATGGCTGACTTCCAATTCGTTTTCCATTTGCGTTAAAATGTCCTGTTTTTGTAGTTTTGAAACTCTCAACTCGTTGATTAATGCAAACATACACAGATATAATGAATTGTAAGGAATCTTTTTTATTAAAAAATGGCGGGCAATTCTTTTCCCACTTAAATAAAAAGCTATATATTTGCATTCCAAAAAATTAATAGGTCCAAATCATTAATTAATTTATAGACATGACTAAAGCAGATATTGTTAGCGAGATTTCAAAAAGTACCGGTATCGATAAGCAGACGGTATTGAATAGCGTAGAATCTTTCATGGACATCGTGAAAAGTTCGTTATCTCAGGGTGAAAACGTTTATCTGAGAGGATTCGGAAGTTTCGTTATTAAGAAGAGAGCCCAGAAAACTGCTCGTAATATTTCAAAAAATACTACGATCATCATTCCGGAGCATAACATCCCTTCATTCAAGCCGGCTAAAACTTTCCTGAACGAAGTTAAGTAATTAGTAATTATAGTTTAATTTAAAATTTAGAAACAATGCCTAGCGGAAAGAAAAGAAAAAGACATAAAATGTCTACGCACAAGCGCAAAAAGAGACTGAAAAAGAATAGACATAAAAAGAAATAAGTCTATCGAGAAACTCTAAAGAACAAACTTAATAAGTGACCTTTTAAGTTTGTTCTTTGCGTATTTAGAAAGGTCTGAATTAAAAAACCCTCTTATTAAGTGATAAGTGAATTAGTAGTTGATGTACAACCCAAAGAGGTATCTATTGCCGTATTGGAAGACAAAAACCTTGTGGAACTCCAGAAGGAGGCCCGCAATGTCTCGTTTGCCGTAGGCGATATTTATCTTGGCAAAGTAAAAAAACTGATGCCGGGTTTGAACGCTGCTTTTATCGACGTAGGGTACAAAAAGGACGCATTTCTTCATTATCTGGACTTAGGTCCTAACTTCAACACCCAACAAAAGTTCCTCAAACAAGCACTTGGCGACCCTAAAAAGATGCCCGCCATTTCAAAAGTGCAGATACTTCCGGAGATTGAAAAGGACGGAAGCATCAGTAACGTGCTTAAAGTAGGACAAGAGGTGTTGGTACAGATTGCCAAAGAGCCGATCTCAACAAAGGGTCCGCGACTGACTTCCGAGCTGTCATTTGCCGGAAGATACATCGTATTGATACCATTTGCCGATAAGGTCTCTGTCTCCACAAAAATCAAGTCGAGCGAAGAACGTGCCCGTTTGCGGCAGTTGATTCAGAGCATCAAGCCGAAAAATTTCAGCGTGATCGTACGTACTTCTTCCGAAGGAAAACGTGTTGCTGAACTCGACCATGAATTAAAGACATTAGTGAAACGATGGGAAGATAACATCGTCAAAGTTCCCAAACTGAAAGTGCCGTCGATTGTATATGAAGAAACGGCACGTACGGTAGCTTTGCTCCGCGACATCTTCAACCCGTCTTTCCAGAACATTTACGTAAACGATGCGGATGTTTATCATAACATACGCGATTATGTCAGCCTGATCGCTCCCGGAAGGGAAGAGATCGTACAGCGATATACCGGCGAATTACCTATCTTCGACAATTTCGGTATCACGAAACAAGTTAAATCGCTGTTCGGACGTACGGTTACGTATAAAAGTGGAGCTTACCTGATTATCGAGCATACCGAGGCCATGCACGTGATAGATGTGAACAGCGGCAACCGTTCCAAAGGGAGCGACGCCCAGGAGAAAACAGCTATCGACGTAAACACAGCCGCCGCCGACGAAATTGCACGCCAGCTTCGTCTCCGTGATATGGGCGGTATTATCGTGGTCGACTTCATCGACATGGCGGAAGCCGCCAATCGACAGAAGTTGTTTGAACACATGACTAAAGCGATGGCAAGCGACCGGGCCAAACACAACATCCTGCCTTTAAGTAAGTTTGGTCTGATGCAGATTACCCGCCAGAGGGTACGCCCGGCAATGGATGTGGATACAACAGAATCGTGTCCTACCTGTTTCGGCACAGGGACAATCAAACCTTCGATCCTATTTACCGACAATCTGGAAGGTAAGATCGATTGTTTAGTGAATAAGCATAATGTAAAGAAATTCGCCCTGCACGTACATCCCTACGTGGCAGCATTCGTAAACAAGGGGCTTTATCCCCTCAGTATGAAATGGAAACTAAAATACTCAATGGGTATGAAAGTCATTCCTAACCAAAGTCTGGGTTTTCTGGAATACAAGTTTATTGATTCCGACAAGAACGAACTCGACATGATGGAAGAAAAGGAAATGAAAAAATAAAAAATCCCCGAAGCGATACAGGCTTCGGGGATTTTTATTCTATTTAACGGGCAAATATATCTTACACATCCTCCTTTCGAAAAGGATTATTTTAAAACAATCTACCATATCTACAACTACTAAGATAATCTATTATTTATAACCTCTTTACATAATAGTTGCAGATAAAAATATATCTACAATTATCAACCTCTATCTACCACTATTTACCACCTTTACAACTAACAATCGAAACATCTCCCTGTTTGCCAGCTGCGTATTGAACATTATTCTTCATCGAATATGCTGTTTGAGAGAGTCAACCGACCGGCTTCTATTTGTTTCCTGCTGAAGAAACAAGAGTTTCTACTGCACAAAACTTTTGTTTCTTCAGCAGAAAACTTTTATTTTGTGCCTGGAAAACAAAAGTTTTTCTGGCAAAAACCACTCATTTGTCCCTTATCCTCCGGTGCATGCCAAGAGACAAATACCGGTTCTACTTTCATTCAAGAACTAAAAATAAAGATGCATATAAGTAGCAGTCTTCAAGCGAAGAATAGCACATCTTTTCAGAAAAGACGAATAGAAAAGTAAAATAACAAGCTTATAATGGTAGATAACGGATATTAGTTGTAGATATATTTTTATCTGCAACCACTATATAATAAACTTATTTTCAACCGATTTACAGTACAGTTGTAGATATTGCAGATAATAAATATAAATAACTAAAATAGAAAAGATATCAATAAAAACTTTTTCCGACTGATTTCGGATAGAAACCGTTTCTATGATTAACCGATCCGTCTAGAAAGACTATAAAAAACAGGCAGATTTTTTTGTTTAATCCTTCAAAAACACGACATATTGCAGAATATTTGAAAATAACGTAGAAGCGTTTCGATATTATCTTGTTCTGAAATCTCGACAATTTCAACCACACAAGATAATAAGCAAATGTCTCCTACGCTTGTGTTCGTGTATATAAACTTACCTGGTGACAGGTGAACTATATACCTACATAAAGCGTGGGATCATTGTCTTATTATTGTGTGGTGGGCAGTCGAGAGCCTCAGAACAGTGATAGACGATGGTTCCCACGCTTCTTTTTTTAATAAACCGACCGGCGGGGACAGGGAGGATAAGGAGAGAAAAGAATGAAAAAAATTTTACTTGTTTTATTGGGATTATGTTTGTGTTTAAATATAAAAGCTCAAGTTACCACCCATATAGAACTTCGAGAGAGCGGAACCTTGTTGGACTTACTGACAGATAGTGAGATTGAAAAGACAGAAAAAATAATTATTTATGGTAACTCTTTAATTAAAGAAGATTTTTCTGTATTGAAAACAATGCTTATACAATATAATTTGGAAGTGATAGACATTGAAAATACTGCAACATCTATTATTTCGGAAAGGGCATTTGAGGGATGTTCTAATTTGAAGGAGATAAAACTTCCTAAATATTTAATAGATACGGGATGGTACGCTTTTTGTGATTGCTCAAACCTTACGAATATAGATCTTCCTTTTTCTGTTAAAAAGATAAGTAATTCTTTTAGAGGATGTTCTTCATTAACATCTGTTACATTAGGTCGGCGTGTACAGTCTGTAGATATACAATCTTTTTATTTATGTGGAAATTTACAGGAAATACATTGTATGGGAGTTATCCCTCCTGATTGCAAACAGGGATCTTTTGAAGGACTTTATGAAACTTGTACTCTTTATGTACCCGAAGGATGTAAGAAGAAGTATGCCTTTTCTGATGGCTGGCTCAATTTCGATAATATCCGTGAAGAATATGTAGAACCGACTTATTCTTTACAAGTTAATTTGGTCGGAGGAACTTTTGCCTGGCAGCTTTATCCTGATTATGAAGGGATAGGTGGAGCTATTGTGTCATATATTTATCCAGGAAATGATTATTTTATAGAAGTGGAAAAAAATGAAACAGTTGTTTTTCATATAGCCGAAGAGAATACTTATTTTGCTAATTGGCAGATTGAATCTATCTTTTTAAATGGTAAAGATATAACTTCACAACTGACAGAGAATAAGTTACTTTATTTGGATATTAATCGAGACTCTAAACTGGAAATCGTATTAAAAGATCAGATGGCTACATCTAGTGAAATAATTGAAGATAAATTCAATATACAAATATCAGCCCTTTCCGATGGTCTATTAATTAATAATATACCCCCCGGCGAACAGATAAAGGTCTATAATCTTTTTGGTATTCAGGTCTATTCCCAAAAAACAGAGACTAGTGACTGTAAAATTCGCTTGTCCGCAGATCAAATTTATTTGGTACAAATTGGAACCAAAGTTTTTAAAGTAAAGATTTGATAGCAATCTTTCTGGAAAGCAAAAACTCTTAATCTATTTTAAATCTCATAATTTATCAGGAGTACAGAGTTACTCCTGATAAATTATTTTTCCTTCTTTACTTCCTCTTACCTTTCGCCATCTCCAACGTATGCGTTGAAGATGGCGATCATGTTCGGGACTTCTCTGTACGGCAGTATTCACGAAAACGGATTACATCCTCACAATTAGTTCCTAGATTTGGTATCGTTCACATCATCTTTTATTATTTAAGACAACTACACACCTAAAATATCCCAAGAACATACTTTTATTATAAACATAATAATTACATTTGCAATAAAAAGAAAATATGGATATAGCAGTGACGAATCCTTTTGTCGTAGGAAGGTATATTTCCGACAAGTATTTCTGTGATCGTGAACAAGAAACGGACTTTTTGATTAAACAGATTGAGAATGGCCGCAATGTAGCTCTGATTTCTCCTCGTCGCCTAGGGAAAACAGGGCTGATAAATCACTGTTTCCGTCAGAAACAAATCAAGGAAAGTTATTATACTTTTTTTATTGATATCTATGCAACGACCTCACTGGCTGAATTTGTCTATTTATTGGGGAAATCTATTTATGACGAACTGAAACCTTTGAAAACGTCTTGGAGCGAAAAGTTCTTTCAAATAATAACTTCATTACGCGTTGGATTTAAACTGGATGCATTGACGGGAGAACCCGGCTTCGATATCGGATTGGGAGATATTCAGACACCACAAATCACACTGGATGAGATTTTCAACTATTTAGAATCAGCAGACAAACCTTGTATTGTGGCGATAGACGAATTTCAGCAAATAGCCGGTTACGAAGAGAAAAATGTCGAGGCTCTGCTACGTACGAAAATTCAGCAATGCAGCCATACCATGTTTATTTTTGCCGGTAGTAAACGACACCTGATGAGCAATATGTTCAACTCTCCTTCAAAACCATTCTATCAAAGCTCCATAGGTATGGGATTGAAAGCTATCCCACAAGAAACTTATATCAAATTTGCAAATCGTATGTTTGAGGAACGTGGGAAACATATTGAAAGGACGGTTACTGAGAAAGTTTATTCGATGTTTGCCGGTTATACCTGGTTCGTTCAAATGATGATGAATGAGTTATTTGCCCTGACTGCTCATGGAGAATGGTGTAAAACAGATAAGATCGAAACAGCACGAAAAAATGTTATCCAAACACAAGACAGCCTTTATCGGGAAATATTAGCAAACCTTGCAACCAAGCAAAAACAGGTACTGCAGGCCATAGCTAAAGAACGGGAGGCACAAGGCATAACATCTTCTGCCTTTATCAAGAAATACAATTTGCCTTCTGCCAGTTCCGTACAAGCAGCAGTCAAAGGATTGATAGAGAAAGACCTTATCACGCAAACAGATGGTGTTTATCGGGTATACGACTATTTCTTTGCCGATTGGTTGGCTACCGAATATTAAGGAGCGCTGATGGCTAAAACAATCTACGCTCCCTAATAGCCTGCCTTCCTTTACTTCTTTGCCTTTACCTTAGCCATCTCCAACGCATGCGTTGTCACATAATACTTAGCGATCATGTTCGGGACTTCCCAGTCCGGCAATTTTCCGTCCTGCAAATATTGCAGATAATTTTCCATCACCTGCCCGAAATGGGCTTCATGCCCTACCCTGTATGTTGCAGGGATCTGAACTTGCCATACATTATCCGAAACCTTATCCAAAGCAACTCCCGGATATTTATCCGCCACGGTCGACATGGCAGCAGCCAGTTCCTTTTCATAAGCAGCCAGATCGATATCAGGCAATGCCTCGATATATAATTCCGGTTTATATCCCTGCTCCTGTCCCTGACGGATCACCAAGTCGGCCTTACTTCCCTTCATGACAGAAAAATGCGTATCACCGCCGCCTTTCGGGAAAGTATAATTCCAAATAACAGAAACTTTGGCCGTCACACCTTTGATCTTATAAACGATATCTCCGTTACAATAAACTTTCAATGTATCGTTCTCCACATCCTTTTTCAGGAAATCAGGATAAGCATCCGTGCCTGTCACCTGCTTAAATTCCTCCGGACTGATTGAAGTTGTCCAACGGTTCGCATCAACCAATTCGATATCTTTTTTATAATCGATGATCTGTTCAGGAAAAGCCTCCCACTGAACGAGATCTACCAGGTGAGTTGTTACATCCACAATACCTTCCCCCTGCTGAGTTACATCAAAATACCACACTGGACGGGTCAGTGGTTTGTTATCCACCAGCTTAAACAAATGATGCACACTTTCCTTTACGATAGCCGGCTCGTCGGGAGAACCTTTCAGCTGTTCACCATATATCGCCGGAATTGTTGAAAGCTCACGCTGTAACATCGTTGTAATCTCATTCCTTTCAGTCATAATGTCATACAACAGGACGTTCTTTTGCCTGGCAATATCAAAACACTCTTCCAGTAATTTAAAATTCTGGCTATTGATTGCCATAGGCTTGTCAGACAGCACATTGATACCGGCTTCCAGTGTCTTCTTTATATATTCTGTCTTCTTACCGTTGTTACCGGCCTGAATCATGACATTACCCTTCTTCTCGGCAAGCATTTTTTCAAGATAATCGGTACCTGTATAAACAATTTCATTCCACTGTGTCGGATTCTCCGCACGAGTGTTAAATCCTTCGATACGCTTCAGGTGTTCGTTTACATCGAAACCTGTGGGAGCGTACACATAAACATCCTTGGAAACTTGTGGATAAGAGACTTTTTGTACCAGTGCTGCATGAAAATGTCCGGGATCGAGCGTTATCAGTTTCACCTCGCCCGGTGCGCCGGTAAACCCTTCTGCGTGTTCCTTCTTAGAGGAACACGCCGTTCCCAATAAAAGTGTAGCCATGGTAAAAACAAGATAGTTTTTCATTTTATATACGATTTAATTAATAATATTCTCCATCTTCGGTCTAAAATTATACAAGAATCACTTCTATGCCACAAAGATAAAAATATATCGTTTTAACAACTGCCGTATTGTCATTATTTCTGACAGCAAAAACAATTCGGAACCGTTCATTGTTACTTTGGCATACGTTTTGTAGACTAATTGGTGCAACTCGACAAGAGAAAAAGCAAAGACGAAAAATAATAACAATTAAAATAGTAGAAAATTATGGGAAAAATTATTGGTATCGACTTAGGAACAACCAACTCATGTGTTGCCGTACTGGAAGGTAACGAACCGGTTGTTATTGCAAACAGCGAAGGTAAAAGAACGACTCCTTCAATCGTTGCATTCGTTGAAGGCGGCGAACGTAAAGTTGGTGATCCCGCAAAACGTCAGGCTATCACCAATCCGGAAAAAACTATATTTTCTATCAAACGTTTCATGGGTGAAACTTACGACCAGGTTCAGAAAGAAATCAACCGCGTACCTTATAAGGTAGTACGTGGCGATAACAACACTCCGCGTGTGGATATCGAAGGCCGTCTGTACACTCCGCAGGAAATTTCAGCAATGGTTCTTCAGAAGATGAAGAAGACTGCTGAAGATTATTTAGGACAGGAAGTAACAGATGCAGTTATCACTGTTCCGGCTTACTTTAGCGATGCTCAGCGTCAGGCTACAAAAGAAGCCGGTGAAATTGCCGGTCTGAATGTTCGCCGTATCGTGAACGAACCGACTGCCGCATCTCTGGCTTATGGTCTTGACAAGACCAACAAAGATATGAAGATCGCCGTATTCGACCTTGGTGGCGGTACATTCGATATTTCAATCCTTGAATTGGGTGACGGTGTATTTGAAGTAAAATCAACAAACGGTGATACTCACCTGGGTGGTGATGACTTCGACCACGTGATTATCGACTGGCTGGCAGAAGAATTCCTTCGTGAAGAAGGCGTTGACCTGCGCAAAGACCCGATGGCTTTGCAACGTTTGAAAGAAGCTGCTGAAAAAGCTAAGATCGAATTGTCAAGCACAACAAGCACAGAAATCAACCTGCCGTATATCATGCCGGTTAACGGTATTCCAAAGCACTTGGTTAAAACATTGACACGTGCTAAATTCGAACAGTTGGCAGACAGCCTGATCCAGGCTTGTATCGAACCGTGCCGTCAGTCATTGAAAGATGCAGGTTTGAGTACTTCCGATATCGACGAAGTAATCCTGGTAGGTGGTTCTACACGTATCCCGGCTGTACAGGCTATCGTTGAAAAATTCTTCGGCAAAGCTCCTTCCAAAGGTGTTAACCCGGATGAAGTAGTAGCTGTAGGTGCTGCAATTCAGGGTGGTGTATTGACCGGTGAAGTAAAAGACGTATTGTTGCTGGATGTTACTCCGCTGTCTTTGGGTATCGAAACAATGGGTGGCGTGATGACTAAGCTGATCGAAGCCAACACAACAATCCCGACTAAGAAATCGGAAACATTTACAACAGCTGTCGACAACCAGCCGTCTGTAGAAATCCATATCCTGCAGGGCGAACGTTCTTTGGCTAAGGATAACAAATCAATCGGCCGTTTCCATCTGGACGGAATACCTGCTGCACAGCGTGGTGTACCTCAGATTGAAGTTACTTTCGATATCGACGCAAACGGTATCCTGAACGTATCTGCAAAAGATAAAGGAACCGGTAAAGTACAGAGCATCCGTATCGAAGCATCCAGTGGTTTGAGCGACGACGAAGTAAAACGTATGAAAGACGAAGCTGCAGCCAATGCTGAAGCCGACAAGAAAGAAAAAGAACGTATCGACAAGCTGAACCAGGCTGACAGTATGATCTTCCAGACTGAAAAACAGTTGAAAGACCTGGGTGACAAACTTCCGGCTGATAAGAAAGCTCCTATCGAAGCTGCATTGAATAAGCTGAAAGAAGCTCACAAGGCTCAGGATATTGCAGGTGTCGATGCTGCCATGACTGAACTGAATACAGTATTCCAGGCTGCAAGCCAGGAAATGTACAATGCTCAGAATGCTCAGGGCGGTGCACAACCGGGACCTGATTTCGGACAGCAACAGGCCAACAACAATGCTGGCGGAGCTAAGGACGGTGGCGTAACAGATGTTGACTTCGAAGAAGTGAAGTAAGATAGATTACATTTTCCACATAAGATGAAGAGCGATTGTCGGATTAATCTCCGGCAGTCGCTTTTTTTTACCAAAACACAACTCACACCCTCTACGTATTTCCTAAAAAGAACGGCTACCAGGTTTCTTCCTGATAGCCGCTCTTTTTTTTCAATAACTCTATGACTCAGAGAATCGAAAAAGCATCTGCATCCTTCCACGCCGGGAATTTAGCACGCAATTCCTCCAAATCACTCTTATTTAATGTACAGGTACGAGTTATTTCCTCCCGTTTGCCGGCATCTGCCAGTTTCTTTCCTTTCGGAGAGAAGATCATGGAATCGCCCCGGTAAGTAAACCCTTTACCATCGATACCCACCCGGTTCACACCGCACACATACGCCATATTTTCAATGGCCCTGGCAGGCAACAATGCTTTCCATACCTTTTTACGGGGTTCAGGCCAGTTTGCTACATATATTAATAGGTCATACTCATTATCCACGTTGCGGCTCCACACCGGGAAACGGAGATCATAACAAACCTGCAAACAGATATTCCAGTCTTTATACTTTATTACCGTACGTTTATCGCCAGCCGTGAAATGCTTATCTTCAGCAGCCATCCGGAATAAATGACGTTTATCATAATAATATTCGTCCCCTTCCGGAGTGATAAAGAAAGCACGGTTAAAATATTTTCCGTCTTCTTTCGCAATAAAACTACCGGCGACAGCCAGATTATATTTAGCGGCCCATCCCTTTATAGTCGGGACAGTCGGGCCATCCATCGTATCTGCCAGCTTTTCCACCTCCATGGAAAAACCGGTTGTAAAGGTTTCGGGAAGTACGGCAATATCCGTTTTCCCACTCACACGCCGGAGTAATTCTCCGTAATAACCAAGATTCTCGTCTCTGTCTTCCCAAATGATATGGGATTGAATCATACTGATACGTAAGCTGTCTGCCATAATAGTAAATTAAACTTTTACGAAATTTTCCGGATGACAAGCTGTCACATCCCGGTAACTTTCACGAATTGTACGAATATCCTTTTCTGCATCCCCGGTTGGATAAAACAATCCTTTAAACCCGGCTTCCTTCTTTGCATAATCAAAATAAGCGATCATGATAGGAACCTGTGCCTTTTCAGCAATATAATAAAACCCTTTCTTCCATTCTTCCACCTTTTTACGTGTACCTTCCGGTGTCACAGCCAGCTGAAAAATTTTGCGTTTATTAAACACCTCAACCATCTGGTCGGTTACCGAAGTCCGTTGATGACGGTCGACAGGCACACCACCCAGCCACGAAAACAATATATTGAACGGAAAAAAGAACCATTCTTTTTTGATTAGAAAACTGGCGTTACGCCCTAATGCCGTATAAAACAACTTTCCGACAATAAAATCCCAATTGCTGGTATGCGGGGCAACGCATATCACACATTTAGGCACATCTTCGCCAACTGGTCCCAGTTTCCATCCGGCCATGCGAAGAAGTGCCTTACAGATCGCTTTCTTCATTATTTTTCTTTACTTAGCTCTCCTATTTCGTTAGCAATAGCGTCGACTTCTGTCTGCAAATCAACTCTTAGTTTACGATAATACTCTTTTACCAGTGTTTTGTTGTCTTTGGCATCCGGAGTTCCGGCACGACGGATAAATTCATCCTGCATATCCAGTATCCTTGTCAACAGAACATCAGCTTTATCTCCCTCTACTCCAGGAATAAATAGCTTACAAACTAATACTTCAGAAAACAGTTCACCTGCTACATAGCTGATTTCTTTCTTTAAAATTCTTCTTTTAGCCATAATTTTCGCATTAAAATATCTACAAATCTACAAAATCCTTTATTAAATAACTCACACCGCAGGAAAAAAGATAAAAATAATGTATCTTTGCAGCTTCAAATTCTCTGATTATAAACAAAATCGTTTATGGATACAAAGACAACAACGCCAGAATATCTCTTTGAAAGCAGTTGGGAAGTCTGTAATAAAGTGGGAGGGATCTACACAGTGCTGTCTACAAAAGCGCACACTCTGCAACAGATGTTTAACGATAAAGTGGTATTTATCGGACCTGATGTGTGGGGACCCGCTAACGCTCCGGACTTTATCGAAGATGATGCTCTGTTTGCTGATTGGAAAAAACATGCAAGAACCACTGACAAACTAAAAATGAAAGTCGGACGCTGGAACGTACCTGGTACTCCTCCGGTGGTATTAATCGACTTCAAGCCTTTTTTCAGTGATCGGGACGCTTTCTTTTACTCCATGTGGGAAAACTTCAGGGTAGATTCGATGCACGCTTATGGCGACTATGACGAATCCTGTATTTTTGCCTATGCAGTAGGAAAAGTGATTGAAAGTTTCTACAACTTCTATAATCTTTCCGATAAGAAAGTTACAGCACTGTTCAATGAATGGATGCTGGGTATGGGAGCGCTTTATATCAAAAAGCAAATCCCCGCCATTGCAACCCTGTTCACTACTCATGCTACATCTATCGGCCGTTCCATTGCCGGCAACAACAAAGCATTATATGCTTATATGGACGGATACAACGGCGACCAGATGGCGAAGGAACTGAATATGGAGGCCAAACATTCGCTGGAAAAGCAAACGGCTCACCATGTGGACTGTTTCACGACAGTCAGCGATATCACTGCCCGGGAGTGTAAGCAATTACTGGACAAGGCTCCGGATATTGTTACCCCGAACGGTTTTGAGCCCAACTTCGTTCCCGAAGGAAAAGAATATACCAAGAAACGTGCAGAAGCTCGCAAGACATTGATCAATGTAGCCGAGAAATTACTGGGATGTCCCATCTCTCCGGATGCATTGCTCGTATCGACCAGCGGACGGTATGAATACCGCAACAAAGGGATCGATGTCTTCATCGAAGCCATGAACCGTGTACGCAATTCAGGAGAATTACAACGTGAAGTCGTTGCCTTCCTGATGGTTCCGGCCTGGGTCCGCGACGCACGCGCCGACCTGAAAGAGGTGATTGAAAAAAATATTCAGACCACCTCTCCCATGCAAATGCCTTTTATTACCCACTGGCTGAATCTGATGGATCAGGACAAGGTATTAAATTATATCTCACACGCAGGATTCACAAATCAGGCTTCCGAAAAACTGAAAATAATATTTGTGCCCTGTTACCTGGACGGACGCGACGGAATCTTTAACAAGCCCTATTACGATCTGCTGATCGGTATGGACGCAACTGTATATCCGTCATACTACGAACCCTGGGGATACACTCCACTGGAAAGTGTTGCCTTTGGCATACCGACAGTAACGACCAATCTGGCCGGCTTCGGCCTTTGGGCGGAAAAAAGTGTCTCCGGCAAAAACATCAGCGAAGGTGTGGCTGTTATTGAACGGACAGACTTCAACTATTTCGATGTTGCTGATGCTATCACTACTTCAATCCTCTCACTCGTCAAGAAAGACAAAAAAGAAGTTGAAGAAATACGCAAACGCTGTTTTAAACTGGCAAAGCAGGCTGAATGGAGTAAATTCATTGTTTTCTATCAAAAAGCTTTCAGCGACGCATTGGAAGCTGCAACTAAAAGAAACAGTTAAACATAGCTCATAATTAGCAAGATAATTCTATCTTTGCCACAGTTTTTTACATCTTATTAAAAGTTGAATCATTTTAAATCTCACAATAATGAAAATCAAGGCGAATAACGCAAACAGTCCGATCTGGAAGGACGTTTATTCACATTCGATGCTTCCCGAAGCATTACAACCCTTACACGAAATGGCTACTAATTTGTGGTGGGTATGGAATCATGAAGGAGCTAAATTATTTGGAAAAATCGACAAAGACCTTTGGGTATCTACGGAAGGTAACCCGGTGCTTTTACTCCAAAGCTTATCATTCAAACGTATTGAAGAAATCCAGGCCGACAAAGTATTGATGGCCGAAATCCAGGAAGTTTACGCCAGCTACAGAAAATATGTGGACGTAAAACCGGATGCTACTAAACCGTCTGTTGCATATTTCAGTATGGAATACGGACTCACCAACGTGTTGAAAATATACTCCGGTGGTCTGGGTGTTCTGGCAGGTGACTACCTGAAAGAAGCCAGCGACAGTAACATCGATCTGACAGCTGTAGGTTTCCTGTATCGTTACGGATACTTTACACAATCATTGTCTATGGACGGACAGCAGATTGCAAACTACGAACCGCAGAACTTCAACTCTTTACCTCTTTCTCAGGTAATGCAGTCAAACGGCGAACCAATGGTATTGGAAGTACCTTACCCAGGCAGAACCGTATATGCTCATATCTGGAAAGTAAGCGTAGGACGTGTTCCTTTGTATCTGATGGATACAGACATTCCTCAGAACAGTGAATGGGACCGTTCAATCACTCACCAGTTATATGGAGGCGACTGGGAAAACCGTATGAAACAGGAATACCTGTTAGGTATCGGCGGTATCCTGATGCTGGATAAACTGGGTATCAAAAAACAGATCTATCATTGTAACGAAGGCCACGCAGCATTGATCAATGCTCAGCGTCTGGTTAACTATATCCAGAACGACGGACTTACTTTCAATCAGGCATTGGAAGTTGTACGCGCTTCTGCTCTTTATACAGTACATACTCCGGTTCCTGCCGGACACGACTATTTCGACGAAGGCCTGTTCGGTCGCTACATGGGTGAATTTCCCGGTAAGCTGGGTATCAGCTGGCAGGAATTTATTGATATGGGACGCGAGAATCCGGGTTCTAACGAAAAGTTCTCTATGAGTGTATTCGCTTTGAATACTTGCCAGGAAGCAAACGGCGTAAGCTGGTTGCACGGAAAAGTATCACAGCGCATGTTTGCTCCGGTATGGAAAGGATATTTCCCTGATGAACTGCATGTAGGATATGTAACTAACGGCGTACACATGCCGACATGGGCTTCTACAGAATGGAAACGTTTCTTCCACCAGCGTTTCGGTGAAAAATTCTTTGAAGACCAATCCAACAAAAAACTTTGGGAAGCTATCCAGAACGTCAACGACGACGATATCTGGGAACTGCGCAAAACTCTGAAAAATAAACTGATCGAATACATCAAAGGCCAGTACAAACAGAGCTGGTTGAAGAATCAGGGAGACCCTGTAAAGGTTGTTTCTATCCTTGAAAAGATCAACCCGAATGCGTTGCTGATCGGTTTCGGCCGTCGTTTCGCCACTTATAAACGTGCACATTTATTGTTCACAGACCTTGACCGTTTGGCTAAGATCGTAAACAATGAAAAATATCCGATCCAGTTCGTATTTACCGGAAAAGCCCACCCGGCTGACGGCGGCGGACAGGGATTGATCAAACATATCGTAGAAATCTCACGTCGTCCGGAATTCCTGGGTAAGATCATCTTCCTCGAAAACTACGACATGCGTCTGGCACGTCACCTGGTTGCCGGTGTCGACGTTTGGTTGAACACTCCGACCCGTCCGCTGGAAGCATCAGGTACATCCGGTGAAAAAGCAGAGATGAACGGTGTACTGAACTTCTCCGTACTTGACGGATGGTGGTACGAAGGTTATAAAGAAGGCGCTGGTTGGGCATTGACCGACAAGCGTACTTACGAAAACCAGCAGTATCAGGATCAGTTGGATGCCGCTACGATCTACCATATATTGGAAACAGAGATCATCCCGACTTACTATGCTAAAAACAGCAAGGGATACTCTCCCGAATGGATCCAGTATATCAAGAACTCAATGTCTCAGATCGCTCCTGACTATACAATGAAACGTATGTTGGACGACTATATCAGCCGTTTCTACAGCAAACTGGCTAACCGTTCCGCTCATTTGCGTGAAGGTAACTACGCTGAAGCCAAAGCTATCGCAGCATGGAAAGAAGAAGTGGCAGAACATTGGGACAGCTTCCAGGTTGAATCATTCACTTGCAGCAAAGATCTGGCTATCGACGGACCGGTTGTCGGCAAAGAATATTCATTCAATCTGGTAATCGACCGCAAAGACCTTCAGGGAATGCTTGGAGCCGAAGTGGTTGTTACCAAAGAAAACTCGGAAAATCATCAGCTTGAATTGCTTTATACAAAACCGTTCGTGCTGAAGAAAGAAGAAGGTTCTAAACTGTTCTTTGAATTGAAAACAACTCCGAGCGAAGCTGGTGTTCATAAAATGGGCTTCCGTGTTTACCCTGTAAACAAAGAATTGCCTCACCGTATGGACTTTGCTTATGTTCGTTGGATTCAGTTATAATAAACAGTTATAGCAAATATGAAAAAGGATGCTTCCATAACGGGGGCATCCTTTTTTTATCCTGTTTAATATCCAGGATTCTGTGTCAGATTTCTATTCAGGGAAAGTATATTTTCGGGAATCGGAAAGACAGTCGTATAACCACTGCTTTCTCCCGGTAACTGCGGACGGCTGCTATAGGTCCGTGTAAAAAGACCAAAACGGACCAGGTCCTGCCTCCTCCACCCTTCCCAGGCAAATTCCAGTTGACGCTCGGCCAGTATATTATCCAGAGTAGCCTGACGGTCCGGCATTCCGACACGGGAACGGACCTGATTCAACTCTGCCTCCCCGTTTCCCCCGTTACGGACCAATGCTTCACTTTTCATCAGCAAAACATCGGCATAACGGAACAACACAATATCATTATCCATCAGCTTCCCGTCTTTAGTCGCCGTTTTATCGATTGCATATTTCTTCATACGGGCACCCGCCACCTTCTCAAACGGTTTGCCGGATATATCCACATCGACCTTCCAGGGCAGATATTCCAACACCTGCCCGGTATCGAGCCGAACGGTATCCCCATTCAGATCAAGCACAACACCGGCAAAATAGCATTTACTGAAACGGACATCGACCGAATCTGTATCATAACCGAAAGTCCGGAGCGCTTCAATTGTAGCGGCAGAGCCATTCTCACCGGATAATCCGTAAGCCTTCGCATGATTATAATGACGGGAGCGAAACAGGTATTGCATCTGGTTCGTATAAAAATTCTTATCCATCGGAATCGTAAAGATATTCTCTACAGAGGTTTCGTTAAATACGGAAAAGTTCTCTTCATAAGTACGTGACAACTGATAACCAAGCGCTGTTATGGAATCGCAATAAGCGATCACGGTTTCCCACGCATTCAACCGTTGACCGCCGACTTCAAAAAACACACTTTTTCCATCCGGCTGACTTCCGGCCGTCCAGTTATTATTTGTGTAAACTTCGGCATTCAAAGCCAGTTTAGCCAACAGAAAATAAGCAACCGGACGTGTCAAACGCCCGTAATAGTCACCGAGCTGGTTACTACGCTCCGCACTTAGCAACGGTGCTGCTTCCTGCAATTCTTTTACCACAAGCTCAAACACTTCCTGCCGGGTACTCTGCTTTACATCTTTCATCGGAGTGGATGACGACAATACAAGCGGAACACGTCCGAACATATCCACCAGGTAATAATAATACATGGCCCGGAAAGCACGCACCTCAGCCATATAAGCCGGGATATACCGGTTGTTCGTCTGCTTATAAAATTCGTCCAGACGTTCCAAAGACTTATTGCTCAACACAATCACCTTATACAAATACTCCCAGGTCGCCCGTATGGCATCACTGCTGACACCCCATTTATGCAGAAACAAACCTTGCCAGAAACCACCGTCATACCAGTCACCGCCACGGGTCGGAAGGATCGCCTCATCCGTCGTAAAGGTATTCAGGTCATATACTCCCCGGTAAGTTCCCTGTAATCCCTGGCTATCGCTGTAACCACCTACATAATTATAAAGCGTTGCAACCGTGTTCAGGTAGACCGAAGTGGCATTATCATAGGCTTCCTCTTCCGAAATTTGATCTCGCGGATTCTCTTCCAGGAACTTACTACAGGAAAGAAAAGTAAAACCGCACAAAATATAGGATAGTAAAACTAACTTCTTCATCACTACTAATTATTAAAATTGAAAACTCAAACCGACCGTATAAGAACGGTAAACCGGATAATTCCGCTTATCGTCTATCCCCAGCGTATTATTCACAATATAACTATTGATCATAGGAGTCAGGCCGGAATAGCCGGTGATCGTTGCCAGATTATTGACAGAACAGGACAACCGCAGGTTCTGCACATATTTCTTCCACTTGCCCAGCGGGACATTCCATCCCACGGTCAGATAGTCAAAGTTGATGTAATCACCTTTCTCCAACCAGTAATCCGTTGCCGTCTGATCCTTTATATTCTGCTCCGGAGCACCTTGCATCACATTGTAATCGGGGAAACTGCCCATATTCATATAAGTAAGGGAAGTCCCGTTGTATATCTTATGCCCGAAGGCTCCGTTTATCTGTAAAGAGACATCGAACTGCTTGTAGCGGAAACTGATATTCGATCCCAGCATCGTCTTGGGAGTCGCCTGTCCGGCAATGTAACGGTCTTCGCCATCTTCCAGATTCACACCATCGCCATTCAGGTCGGCAATCTCATATCTGTAACTACCATCCTCCTGCTGTGTCAGCCCGGTACAATGAGGAAGATAAAAGACACCTAAAGGCTGTCCGACAATCTGATAGACGATATGGTTATAACCTCCGTGGAAACCAGCGCCATTCAGATCGGAGATACTGGTATATTCCGGTGCCGACATCTGTTCGCCTTTGTACATACCGCTCAGGGACAGGAGTTTGTTCTGCTGGAAAGTAACGTTGACATTGATGCTCAATTCCATATCTTTCGTTTGCAAAGGAGTAACGCCGAAACCCAGTTCGACACCGCTATTCCGCATCGAACCGAGGTTTGCCAACAGTTTATTGTAGGCAAAAGGCGGAACGCTCACATCATAAAGATAAAGCATATCGCTGGTCTTCGAATGATAATAATCGACAGTCATCAACAGACGGTTACGGAAGAAACCGACATCTATACCTGCATTCACGGTACGTTTTACTTCCCATTTCAGGTCGGGGTTGGCATTCCGGATTACCCCCATCGTTACCGTCGGGCTACCTCCTACCGATACCACGCCATTGGGTTTCACCAGTTGCAGGGAGTTATAAGAATCGATCGCATCCTGATTACCGGAAAGACCGTAGCCGGCACGCAGTTTCAGATTATTCAGAAAAGTGAACTGTTTCATAAAATCCTCCTCCGTGATTATCCAGGCAGCTGAGACAGAAGGAAAGAACCCCCATTTATTATTCTTGCCGACTTTGGAGGAAGCATCCGCACGGGCATTGACCGTCGCCACATATTTCCCGGCATACATATAGTTGACACGTCCCAGAAAAGAACTCAACCGTGGGTCTTCATAATAAGAGTTCGTTCCCTCCCAGAGACGTACGGCCCCTGCCTGCAAATTATTATATCCGAATTTATCCGTTGAGAAATTCGTAACAGTCGTATAAAATCCGGTCAGGATATTCTTCTGAGCTTCCGCCAGTCCAAGCGCATCCAGGTGATGCTTTCCCCAATCATTCGAATAACTCAGCAACAGATTACCCAGCAGGTCTTCCATTTTCCTCTCTCCTTTATAGGCTTGTCCGTGCGCCCATACCGTGGTCGGCAGATACTGGGAGTTATCTATTATATTATATGTATAGGAACCGAAGGCTGAAAACTTAACCTGTTTGCTCAGATTGACCGTAAACTTCAGATGGGTATTGAAATGGGCATTCGAATCATCATCTTTCACCTCCAGCCAGGCAAGCGGATTGGTAATCTGACTGGCATTGGTTACCCCGTTCCATGCTCCGGTCTGCTCGTCCCGATGGTTCGGGAATGTCGGATTAAACGCGGCTGCCGAATAGAAAGTCTTCTGGATATCATTCAGATAACGGTTCTTTTGCAGGGAACCGAAGACACCCAGGTCTATCTTCAACCGATCATTGAAAGCACGCTGGGCGATATCCAGTTTAACGGTAAAGTTCTGGAAATCGTTTGTCCGTACCACGCCGTCCCGGTCCATAACACCGAGGGAAGCACGATAGTTGGACGTTTCAGAGCCTCCTCCCAAAGCTATATGATGATTCTGCACAATCCCGGTCCGGGTTATTTCATCCGGGAAATTCGTATTATAACCCAGATCCAGTATGTCGATATTACGTTCGGAAGCCACCGCCCGGAAATCGTCTCCCGACAGCATCTTCATATTCTTATAGACAGCCTCCACCCCGAAACTGCCATCGTAACTGATACTGAAAGCGCCGCCTTTCCCTTTCTTCGTCGCCACCTCGATCACCCCCGAAGCACCACGCGAACCGTACTGTGCCGTCTCGGAAGCATCTTTCAGGATAGTGAAACTCTCGATATCCGCCGGATAAATGGAACTAAGCGTATTCAGGTCGGAAGAAACGCCATCGATAATGACCAGCGGGTCGTTCCCTCCGGTCAGCGAAGTCGTTCCCCTCACCCGGACAGCACTCAGTGCAGCCGCCCTGTTTGCTCCGGTAGAGATACTGACCCCCGCCGCCTGTCCGCTCAAAGCGTTCAGCGAACTGGAGACAAATCCCTTGTTCATACGTTTTTCGGAAACTTTATCAACAGAACCGGACATGGTCCGCTGATTCCCCGTTGCATATCCAACGGCTATCTCATCATCCAGCCGTATGGAATCAGGCACAACCATCCTGAATGTATCCGTCGGTAACGGAGCGACCTGCGCCTGCCCTTCAATCCCCCGGACAGCTAATAAAAATATCGGAAATATGAATAAAGAAGAATAGAACTTAACCATATGCATATCGATTTAAGATTGTGAACCCCTTTTCAATAAAAACTACCGACCGCAAGCGATTGTTCATAAATATAATAAATGTTTTTAAATCAATGCTTATTTCTGTAATATTACTTGTATTGGCAGGTTCAGAATTAATCAGATATGAATTTAAACTATAACATATCCCCATAGCAGTGGGGATATTCCCCCATTGTAATGGGGATTATTCCCCTCCTATAGGGGGAAAATTCCCCACACAAATAAAAAATGTGGGGAATTTCTTACGATGACTCAAATAGTATCAGAAGCGAGTCCATTCTTTCTAAACAAGCCTTCCCCCTGTCCCCCATTTAGTGATAATTAATAGTCCTCGCAAATAAATTATTTACGGAAATATTTCTTTATTCAGCAATACATTGTACCTTTGTCCTCGTTAAAAAAGAAAGTATTATTATAAGTAATAACATATAAAACTTATTATTATGTCTAAAGTAACAGTTGTTGGCGCCGGTAATGTAGGTGCTACTTGCGCAAATGTTCTTGCCTTCAATGAAGTGGCAGACGAAGTTGTAATGCTTGATGTTAAGGAAGGCGTTTCCGAAGGCAAAGCAATGGATATGATGCAGACAGCTCAGCTGCTGGGTTTCGATACTACAGTTGTAGGTTGCACAAACGACTATGCTCAAACAGCAAATTCTGATGTTGTTGTTATCACTTCAGGTATTCCCCGTAAACCGGGTATGACTCGTGAAGAGTTGATCGGTGTAAACGCTGGTATCGTGAAGAGTGTAGCTCAGAACATCCTGAAATATTCTCCGAATGCAATTATCGTAGTTATCTCTAACCCGATGGATACAATGACTTACCTGTCATTGAAATCTCTGGGCTTGCCGAAAAACCGTATCATCGGTATGGGTGGCGCATTGGATAGCTCTCGTTTCAAATATTTCCTGTCTCAGGCATTAGGATGCAATGCTAACGAAGTAGAAGGTATGGTAATCGGTGGTCACGGTGATACTACAATGATTCCGTTGGCTCGTCTGGCTACTTACAAAGGTATCCCTGTAAGCAAACTGCTGAGCGCTGAAAAATTGCAGGAAGTTGTTGCTTCTACTATGGTTGGTGGTGCTACACTGACAAAACTGTTGGGTACTTCTGCATGGTATGCACCGGGTGCAGCAGGAGCATTTGTAGTTGAATCTATCATCCACAATCAGTGCAAAATGGTTCCTTGTTCAGTTTATCTGGAAGGAGAATACGGCGAATCAGATCTTTGTATCGGTGTTCCTGTTATCCTGGGTAAAAACGGTATCGAAAAGATCGTTGAACTGGAACTGACAGCTGAAGAAAAAGAATTGTTCGCTAAGAGCGCTGCCGCTGTTAAGGGAACAAACGCTGCACTGAAAGAAGTAGGTGCTTTATAATCAAGAAACAAACTCGTTGATTATATAGTAAAGAGGATAGCTCCATAGAGGTTATCCTCTTTTTTTATGAGAATATATATAACTTTGATTTTACCTTTTTTACAGATACATAATACATATCTTTTCCATACCGGAAAAATATGGAGGAGCCTTTATTATTTTATCATTATCTTTACCTCAAAAAGTATTATGATCCGTCCAATGACATTGCATGATATCGCCGAGATCGTTGCGATCTATGCCCACTACGTGAATAACACGGTAATCACCTTCGATACGGAAGTTCCATCCGAAGCGGAAATGCGTCAGCGGCTGGCTCCCGTCATAGAAAACTTTCCGGCATGGGTCTGCGTTGAAGACGGGAAAGTTATCGGTTACTGCTATGCCCACGAATGGAAAACCAAAAAAGCCTACAACACAACCGTAGAAACGACTATCTACCTGCATCCCGACTATCCCGGCAGAGGATACGGCCGGTCATTAATGAACCAACTGATCGAAGACTGCCGCAACCGCTCATTTCATGTGCTGGTTGCCTGCATCACCATCCCCAATGCCCCCAGTGTAAAACTACACGAAAAGCTACACTTCAAACAAGTCTCCAGCTTCCATGAAGTAGGCCGCAAATTCGACCGTTGGCTGGATGTGGCCGACTATGAGCTGATTATTGAGTAATCACTCAACAATTTCTCTTTTGGCAATAGAAAGCATATATCCTATATCCGGCAATGTTTTAATAGCCAGGCTATCATCCACTAGCAAAAGAGTTCTCAATTTCGATATAAAATTATTCAAGCTAGCTTCATAAAGATCACAATCATTCCAAATTTCCTTATAAAAACAATTACGGGAAACCACTTCGCCTTGTTTTTCTATTAACAATAACAATATTTGATATTCAGTTTTACTAAGCTTCTTTATCAGTCTATTGTCAACAAGCAAATCGCGAGTCTCCTTATTCAATTGCAACCTGCCAAAAGGAACCAAGCATGAAGGTCCTGGAAAACAGGCATATTGCCGGATGTAGACAATCAGTTCTTCCATATCAAACGGCTTTTTAATATATACTTTTCCACCAGCCTCTATACCTTGAGCAATCTCATATCCTCTAACATGCGACGAAACAAATAAAATAGGAATTGTAATACCACGGGACTGTATCTCAGAAGCAAACTCAATCCCATTATCTTCCCCCATTTCAACATCCAACACTATTATATCGGGTTCAAAAGAAAGAACTGCATTTACTGCTCCATATAAAGACGATTGAAAAATGGCCTCCATCTCTTCCTCTTTTAAAAAAGACACGATCATATTTCCTAACAAAATATCATCATCGAAAACTATTACTTTTATTTTTTTGTCTGTATTTAGCATGGCAACGTTATAAAAAATGTACAACCTTTCCCCTCTACACTTTGAAAAGCGAGAGAGCCCCCCATATCCTTTATCACCCGAGCTGTATATAACAATCCCAAACCATGCCCCCTAGGCTGATTGTGGTGATCGCCTCTGCAAGATTGGATAAAAAGTTTTTTTGTAAGTTTGGCAGGTATCCCCCATCCCGCGTCTTTTATTGTAATAGTATATTCATCAGAACTGTTTTCAAGAAAAATCTCAATCGCCACATTTTCATCGGAATACTTTAATGAGTTATCCAATAGATTTGTAATGCAATTTCCCAAGTAAAAAGGATCTACATTAACCCATTCGGTTGTCAACTCATTTTCTATTGATAATACAAAATGCTTATCAGAGTAGAGTCTAGATAAATTACCTACGACGGAATTTATCAATCCTACCAAATCAACATATTCTTTTTTATATGAAATTGGTAGATCTCTCATTTTCAAAACTGATAATAAAGTTTCAATCGCATTACTCAATGTATACAATTGTGCTTTACAATTCAAAAAAGACTGTTTCTTCGCCTCATCGCATTCTTTACCTGCAAATCTGGAAATGAGCAGATAAGTTAAATTCAAAGGAGATTTCAAATCATGTATGGTTCCATATATAGCCAACATATTCGATTTCAACATCTTTTCTCTTTTCAATATATTAAGCAACAAATAAATCAGACATCCGATACTAATCACCATTGCCCAACATGAGATATCATTAATTCTTTTCATTTTCCCTATAATAAAAGAGGAGGGAATAACTGTCGAACATTGCAAAGATAAAGCATCAGAAATTTTTATACACGGAGAGATATAAACATAATCATCTTCTTTTTTCACATCGCACCCGATAGTATTGACCATCCGCCCATTTTCATATAGCTCTAATTTATAGATGAACATAAGATTGAGCGCATCCAAACGCTTTTGCAAATATTTATCCATTTCAAACAGATCAAAAGGCAAAGAGCCGACTCTCTCCTGTTGGACATAGATATTCAACAGGTTGTTGAAGAACAGGGAGTAATCTTCATAATAAGTTTTCTTCATATTATAAATCCAGATCCCCTGATTTATAATGATTGACAGGAAACCTACTATAAGGATGATGCTCGCAACTTTCATATACTACAAAATAGATACAAATATAACCAAAAAAACATCTTTGATTACTCATTTATGATATAATGGTTAGATCGCATAATACCAATGAATAGTAATTTTGCCTCAATTTAAAATTCAACAATATGAAAAAAAATTATTATTTATCTATTTTAGTGCTAATTGGCACAGTGTTATTTTCTTGTCAGTCCATATTCGACGAAGAAAGTAAAGTTTCAAACAATCCTCAAGATTATATCGGACAACTCCACAATGAAGGTATGGATTACATTTTAGATGAAATAACCCAGTTACCTAAAACAAAATCAGGAATAAGACCTGTTGACATCTCATATATCAAGCAAGCAACTATTTCTTTTATGAAGAAGAAAGAACTACTTAATAATAAAATCACGAAATCGACAGACAACTATAATCTCCCTGATTCCATTAATTTCTCCGATGTAACTATGACTAATATTCAAAAAGATTATCTCATACGTTTGATCGATATCCTATCGGTTCCCAAAGAAGCTGATTTCAAAAAAATAACCAATAATATAATTGAATTTGAAAACGAAATATTACAAAATGAAGCTATTAGCGATAATGAAAGTTTTCCTATCTTATGTGGATGTTCTGTTGCTCGTTATTCTGCAATATATTGGACTGAAAATCTAGAAAAATGGAAAGTCGAAATCATAGGGATAAAAAATTCCCAACAAAAAATCATTACAACGAAAAGCGGAGATCCTGAAGAAGGTTTTTGGGATGGCGTATGGGATATAGCGAAAGAAGATGCGATAGGTGCTGCTTTGGGAGCTCTGGGAGGAGCAGGCATAGGCGGAGTAGGAGCTGTACCAGGAGCCATAGGTGGGGGATGTATCGCTTCTGGTACAGAAGCTGCTCACAAAATATTTTAAATTACAACAAGATGAAAAATATAATAAAATGGACTCTATTCGCATTATTTATCTATGCGTTCTTTTTTCTATCAAACATAATAATAGAAAGAGGAGATAACAATCTTAGCTATCTTCTTTATAGGAGCCTTATGTTCTCTTTTCCCTGTTGTTTCTTTTTCATAAATGTCACAAGATATATACAGAAGAAAAAAATAATACTCAAAGAATTATATATTAATTCTTTTTTATTTTACATCATACAATCATTAATATTCTATAAATTAAGTATTATAAATGATCTAAAATCGAACTATCTATTATCCAATATAGAAGCATTAATTCTAACTTTCATAATTCTATTAATTATAATAGGTACTGTAAAGTATAAAACAAACAAGTAACTTTAATCTAAATTAGTCTATTCTGTTTTATAAGAATAGACTAATTATTTTATCTAACAATTACTAATGAAAAGCAGATTGTACATTTCAAATAAATGGGAAACAAATCTATTACCAAGCACTTTATTAACCTGTTTATTATTTTTCTACCCCTTGATAACAAATAATATTAATTATGGATATCTAAAAGAAATATTTGTTTTCAGTATTAGTATAATATTCATTTTACATTATCTACTATTCAAAAACCGAATATTCATATACATATATGATATTTATATAGCTATAGGGATAATATACATTATTTTTAATATTAAGAACTGGGATAATGACACTTATGTAATCATCTGTTACATTATTCTGTTTTTCTGCATATCAAAGACACGATGGAATATTAATATCCTACTCATTATTATTTCAATAAGTACAATACATGCTCTCATATCAATATACAACAATTATACATCACCTTTAATTGGCATAATGAGAAACTCCGGCATAACGGGTATATATCTGGCCATAACTTATCCGATTGGATTCTATTTCTTATTGAATACCAAGGATATTATGCAGAAAATCATATATGGATCAAACTCAGTACTGATTATTATCAGCATATATCTAACAGATTCAAGAAGTGCTATTCTATCCATATCAATATGTACTATTTACATTTATATAAAGAGCAGTAACACAATAATTAATCATATAAGGAAGATTAATATAAAACAAACAACTATTTGCATTTTATTATTTACATCACTAGGTATATTATTTCTATACAATTTAATCAATCACAGAAAAGACTCTGTAGATGGTCGAATCCTTATATACAAGATAACTACAAAAATGATATTCGACAAACCCATTCTCGGTTTCGGCTATAACACTTTCTATTCTGTATATCCAGATTACCAGGCATCTTATTTCAGTACAAATCCAGATAGCAAATATAAAATATTCGCTGATAATACTAAATATGGATTTAACGAAGTTCTACAAATAGAAGTTGAGTATGGAATAATAGGAATAATACTTACATTAATATTCATAATATATTTGCTTACAATCAAAACGAATGAAAATAAGTTCATTATATCTCCTTTAAAATATTCAGTTCTATCTATATTAATAGTTTCACTATCAAGTTATCCATTAAGAAGGGTTGAAACATTATTAACAATAACAATCCTTATTGGAATACTTGCGTCATTTGAAAAAAGGATTCTTTTTTCTTTCAATAAAATACAATGCAAATTATTAATTATACTATTTTCTTTTTTCAGCTTTAGCTTCATTGGATCTATAATAAACAGAAAAAACGCATACACTATTTGGCAAAATACAAAAAACACATCAATATCGGATAAAGAAAAAATGACAATTTACAATTCTATTAAAGACAAGTTAAAATATGACACACAGTTTCTATACAATTATGCTGTCATACTATCTAAATGTCAAAAAAATGAAGAAAGCAATATTCATTTAGACAAAATATTAACGCACATGAACACATCATCTATCTGGATATTAAAAGGGAACAACTATAAAAACATCAACAATCTTCACGAAGCCATAAAATGTTATACCTACGCTTCTAAAATAGTCCCAAATAGAATCTTCCCTTTATATCAATTAATGCTTATATACAAAGAATACAACAAACAAAATCAGATGATAAAAATAGCAAAACATATTAAGGAGTTTAATGTAAAAATACCATCTTATACTACACAAAAAATAAAAGAAGAAGCAAATGAAATTATTTCAATATATAATTAATAAAAAAATAATTGTTATATTTTCAACAACGATTACTTTTATATGTGCTGTTTGTATCATAAAGAACAATACAGATATACTTTCTTATAAATCAGACAACGATAATCTGTATAAAGTTTTAAAACATTATAAAAACGACAAAGAAAAATATAACGCAGCATTATTTTTAATTAAAAATATGGCAAACAAATATACCCATAAAGTAATAATAAAAGATTTATCAGACACAAATACACATTTCTCTTTATTTGACAAACACATAAATAAAAACAATTATAAATTCATATTGGACTCTTTAAATCTGCATATCAAAACAGATCTTATGTATGACACACAATATATTGATCCTCAATATTTAATAGAAAATTGTAACAAAGCATTTTATGCATGTAAAAACTATCCTTGGTCTAAAGGATATACAAAAAGTATATTTTACGAGTATATCCTACCATATAGAATAAATAAGGAAAATCTAACAGACTGGAGATCATTCTTCATGAAACGCTATAAACCATTGATTGATACTATGAAAAATGAAAAGACAATAAAAAATATTGCGCAATTAATAATCAAAGACATTAACAATCAAATATCTTACTCCAACAATTCACTCAATATTAAACCTTCTTTAGATTACAAAGAAGCTTTTTTATCTTCAAAAGGAAACTGTTCTGTCATAGCAGATATTATAGTACTGGCATTACGATCTATGGGCATTGCATCAACGAAAGACTATATTCCCTTATGGGGGAATACAAATAATGGACATGTCGAAGTCGTTTATTTTGATGAAGATTGTAATCCAGTAATGTTGCAAACAGGAAATTGGCTAGCCGCCCATCCTCCGAAAATATTCCGACAAGTATACTCTAACACAGAATTGACTAATATTGAAATGTTTGATAATAATTACTATCTAGATGTAACAAATGAATATATAGCGACATCAAATATCAAGATTTCAATTAAATCAACACAAAAAGATATTTACTTAGCTGTATTCAATAATAATAAATGGAAAGAGATCACTAAAGGAGAAAGGATTGATGATAAATCATATAAATTTCACAATATTGGAAGATCCATTATGTATTTACCAATCTCTAAAACAGATTATGGTGGCATAAAAACAATGGGAGTCCCTCTTTCTGTTGATTTTCTTGGCAATATAAAAAAATACAAAATCAACAACAAGAACACATTACATATTAATCTCACCCAATACCTAGCTAGCCTTCACATAACAGACAATATCAATAACTATGAATTAGCTTACTGGAATATTAGTCATTGGAGTTCAATAAGTATCTCCGGAGATCAATATAAAACTCTCTATGCACAGGATGTCCCTTCAAATACAATATATATAATTCTAGACAAAAGGGACTTAAAGTTCAAAGGAAGAATTTTCACATACGATAATGATATCAAAATATGGTAATAATCTTCTTGTCATTTTTGATATTCCATTAATTTGTTTACATTAGAGACCTCTACGGAAAACCAGAAAACAAATGTCTATATACAAATATATATTATTTACAGCTATATTCTTTATTGGAATGTTAATTATAAGTTCCGTTAAAAACTTATTTTTTGGATTTGGAACTCAATTACTCTATGCTATTGAGTGTTCTTCATATTGGTTCTTTTTTACTATCATCTATACACAATGTAAAAGAAAAAATAAAATACGCTATTCCCGATATATACTTTTACTATGCTTGTCATTTATCTCTAGTACAGTGATTTGTAACCTGGCAAATGTATACACGGGAAAAATTGAAAGCCTAATAATATTACGACCATTAGTTATGAATATTTTCCTGGCCATTATTATACAGTTGTTATTGATATACCATAAGGATAACGCCTAAACAACTAACAAAAGTTCCTTATTTTGTATTCTAAATACAGTTGTCTCCTAAAGCAAATACTACTTGTTCCTAATCTGAACATACTTATCTGCTAATTTTTTGACCTGGGTAAAAAACGTTTAGCACCTAGGTCGAAAACGTTTACTACCCAGGTCAAAAAATCAACGGATAGGTATCTTTATATTAGCATACAGTTATTTTAAGATCAGAAAGAAGTAGTATTTGGGTTATAAAGAAGTAGTCGGACGGCTATACAACAGATACCTATATGAAACTGTTGCATGAAAAAATAAGAGAGTGTCAAAACAGACACATTTACCTCTTAAAAGTATTGGTTTTTCTTTGATTAACCCATAAGAGACAGGTTTTAGGTATCCATCAATTCCCGGAGTGGATGGTTATAAAAAAAGAGGACACCGCCCAAGCAATATCCTCTCTTCTTTTCTATAATAAACGTCTTACCTTCCGATAATACCCAGCTTCGAATCATTGATAAAGTCAATGATATGCTGTATTTCATCACTCATCGGCACCTGATCCTTAATCATCAGCAAGGCATCGAAAATACTGGTCTTTCCCTGGTAAACGATACGGTATGCATGACTGATATGCTTGATCACCTTTTCACTCACCCCCTGGTGGGAAAGGATTACGGAGTTGACCCCGTAGTAGGAAATCGGTTCCTGAGCCGCCACGATATAAGGAGGTACATCCTTACGGAAGCGGCAACCGGTCTGTGTCATCGACCAGGTACCGACACGGCTGCCCTGACTTGCCAATATATTACCTCCGAAGATCGCATAATCTTCAAAGAAACAATTACCGGAGACCTTGCTACCGTAACCCAATACGCAATGGTTTCCGATATGTGTATCGTGTGAAATATGCACCCCTTCATGTAGGAAATTACCATTACCGATAAAAGTCTGCCCATCCGGAGTCGTGGCACGGTTGATCACTACGTTCTCACGGATCACGTTATCATCGCCTATAACGGCTAATGTCGTGTCGCCTTTATATTTGAAATCCTGGGGTTCTGCCGCAATAACAGCCCCATTGAATACACGGTTACCTTTTCCCAGACGTGCACCACCCATGATACTGGCATGAGGCATAATCACGCAATTATCGCCAATTTCTACATTCTTATCGATGTATGCAAACGGATGAACAGTAACATTCGCTCCCAGTTTTGCACCGGCATCTACATAAGCTAACGGACTAATCATAATAATCTAAGTTTTAATGGTTATTACTCTCTTCCTCCACCAACAGCACTGTACAAGTTGATAACAGCTTGCATACGCTGAACGTTGTCGGATACTTCTGTCAATTGCGCACTAAGAAGGCTCTGCTGAGCTGACAGGATTTCCAGATAAGTTGACTGGGCTGACTGGAACAAGGCTTTCGTATAGGTTACGGCCTTTTCCAATTGCTCGATCTGTTGTCTGTCCTGAACCAACATCTTATTGGTTGCATCGTAAAGATGCAGGGCATCACTTACTTCCTTACCAGCTTCAAGAATTGCTTGCTGATAATTCATCTGGGCGATCTTCTCCTCTGCTTTCGATACCTTCAGGTTAGCGATCAGCTTACCATTGTTGAAGATAGGCTGTGCCAGTGAAGCCAGGGCCTGGAACATGAACTGTCCCGGATTAGCAACAGTAATACCCGAACCGTTCGTCCAACCGGCTGTTGCCGTAATATTCAAACCGGGATAGAAAGCGGCACGTGCCTTGTTTGTCGTATAGTAAGCGCTGGCAAGCGACATTTCCGCAATCTTCACATCCGGACGGTTTTCCAGCAACTGCAAAGGTACGCCGGCCATGATCTCGTCGGGGATCACCTGATCTTCCAATCTGCCGCGGTCGATACGTTGCGGTGCTTTAGCCAACAGTACGGACAAAGAGTTTTCCACTTCGCGAACCTGGCGTTGCAGATTGATTAACGAAGACGATACCTGATGATATACGGCTTTCATCTGAACGACTGCAGCCTCGGTTGTCATACCGGCCGTCTTCATTGCTTCCATCGCGCGTACATTCTCTTTATAGATAGCAACCGTTTCGGTTGTGATCTCTACCTGACGGTCGAGCATCAGCAGGGTAAAGTAAGTATTGGCAATGCCACCGATCAACTGTGAACGGACAGCCTGCTGTGAATACTGGCTCTGCAAATAGATTGCTTTCTGGTCGCGGCTTGCATTGAGCAGCTTACCAAACAGGTCGACTTCCCAATTAGCAGCAGCCGGCAAAGTATAGGCTTTTGCATAGCTGGATCCTCCCATGGTGGTCAGCGAGCCTTGCGGAGCCAGATTCAAAGACGGAAGGAAAGATAAACGGGCAGCAGTCAGCAACGTTTTCGCTTCTTCCACACGGAGAACGGCAGCCTGCATATCCACGTTATTCGCCAGTCCTTCTTCAATCAGAGCCTGCAATTTAGGATCACGGAAAACTTCCTTCCAGGAAAGGTTTCCCATATTGGTCGTATCGGCAGCCAATGTATCCGTTACCGATACCGGATCACGATACAGACCGGACGTATCTATCGTTTCAGGACGATCATAAGCCTTGTAGATGTGGCAACTACTCAGCAGGGCAGTTGCACACATCATATATATTATTTGATTTTTCTTCATTGTCTTCTCACTTATTTTTTAGCGTACTGTTCTATTTCCGTATTCAAATCGCTGTTGTCAAGGTCTTCCCATTCGATCGGTTTCACCTTTTCCTGCAAGTACTGGAATACCACGAACAAGGCAGGAACGATCAGGATCTGGAAGATCATACCGACAAACATACCACCAATAGCGGCAGTACCCAGCGTACGGTTACCGTGAGCACCTACACCAAAGGCGAACATCATCGGCAACAAACCGACTACCATTGCCAGAGAGGTCATCAGGATAGGACGCAGACGGGCAGCGGCACCCAATACGGCAGCCCAGGTAATACTCATACCCATACGGCGACGTTCGAGGGCAAACTCTACGATCAAAATAGCATTCTTTGCCAACAGACCCATCAACATGATCAACGCGATCTGCATATAAATGTTATTCGACATTGTGCCCAATATCATCTTCAATGCCGGGATGCTACCTAACGCAGCCCAACCCTGTACAAACAGGAAGCTACCCATCAGACCGAACGGAATTGAAAGCAATACGGCCAACGGCAATACATAACTTTCATACTGTGCACTCAGCAACAGATAAACGAACACGAAACACAAGATAAAGATCAAGCCGGTAGTACTTCCACTCGTTTCCGCCTCTTCACGTGCCATACCTCCCAACTCATAACCGAAACCGGCAGGAAGGGTGGTACTTGCCACTTCTTCCAGTGCTTTCAGTGCCTGACCGCTGGTAAATCCGTCAGCCGGGGCAACCATCAATTTCATTGAGGTATACATGTTAAAACGGCTGATGATATCCGGACCATATACTTTCTCTATTGTAATAAACTGGGAGATCGGTGCCATTTCGTTACCGTTTCTGACCTTGATATTCTTCAACGATTCCATATTCGCTCTCATAGAAGGATCGGCCTGTACCATTACACGGTACATCTTACCGAAGCGGTTGAAGTTTGAAGCATACAGACCACCATAATATCCCTGCAAAGTCATAAGGATATCGCTCGGACTGATGCCTACTTTCTTACAGGCTGCCGCATCGATATCGATCATATATTGCGGGAAGTTCGGGTTGAAAGTAGTCTGGGCCGACTTGATTTCCGGACGGGCCGTCAATGCTGCCATATAGTCTTTGGAAACATCAAAGAATTTCTCCAGGCTACCACCGGTCTTGTCCTGCATATTCAACTCGATATCACTGGAAGCGGAATAACCCGGAATCATAGGCGGAGTAAAGAACAATACCTGTGCATCCTTCACCACTTTCTGGGCACGCATAAATAAACTACCGTAAACTACTTCCGCACTCTGCGTCATAGAACGTTCTTCCCAGTCTTTCAACTTGATGATGAATGAACCGTAAGAAGGTCCCTGACCACCGATAAAACTGAAACCGGTAATAGCCGTACGTGATTTCACAGCCGGGTCGGAAGCGATCAGACTATCTACACGTTCCATGATTTCCAATGTACGTTCCTGAGAAGCTCCGGGAGGTAATGTTACAGCTCCCATGATAGTACCCATATCTTCATTCGGCACCATACCGGTCGGCGTTACCTGCATGAAGAAGATCAACAGGGCAATAGAGGCAGCTACAGTTCCGAATGCCAGCCATTTCTTCTGGATAAAGAACAATACACGCTTCTTGTAACTCTTTAATAAAGAATCGTAAGCCACATTGAAAGAGGTATGGAAACGGGATACGAATGTCGTCTTCTTTTCACCGTGTTCATCATGAGGTTTCAGGAAAATAGCACAAAGTGCCGGACTCAATGTCAAGGCATTCAATGCCGACAAACCGATAGCAATAGCCATTGTCACACCGAACTGACGATAGAATATACCGGCTGTACCTCCCATGAAACTTACAGGGATAAACACGGACATCATCACCAATGTAATAGAAACAATCGCTCCGCCAAGTTCACTCATCGCATCGATAGATGCCTGTTTCGCCGATTTATATCCCTGGTCCAACTTGGCATGGACCCCCTCGACGACGACTATCGCATCATCGACCACAATCGCAATGGCAAGTACCATCGCACAAAGTGTCAACAAGTTGATACTGAATCCGATCAGTGACAACAGGAAGAATGTACCGATCAAGGCTACCGGAATTGCAATAGCAGGAATCAAGGTTGAACGTAAATCCTGCAAGAACACATATACCACAATAAACACCAGGATAAAGGCTTCCAGCAAAGTTTTGAGAACCTCATGGATAGAAGCATAAAGGAAGTCGTTGGCATTCATGGATACTTCAACCTTCATTCCCGGAGGCATAGTCGCCTCTGATCTCACCAGCAAATCCTGGATATTATTGATCGTTTCTGTAGCATTCGTTCCCGGCATCTGGTAAACGATACATGCTACTGCATTATGGCCGTTTACTTTATTTACATAGTTGTAAGTCAAACGTCCCAATTCGATATCGGCAATGTCCTTCAGACGAAGCACTTCACCGTCGGGCAATGCTTTTACTACAATATTATCAAATTCTTCTGCTGTTTGCAGACGTCCTTTATAACGGATCGTATACTGGAACGACTGGTTTCCCTGTTCACCGAAAGAACCCGGAGCAGCCTCCACGTTCTGTTCAGCCAACACGTTCGATACATCGTTAGGCACCAGCTTATATTGTGCCATTACATCCGGCTTCAACCAGATACGCATAGAATAATCGGTACCCAATACGTTGGCATCACCGACCCCCGGTACACGCTGTACTTCAGGAATCAGGTTGATCTTTGCATAGTTTTCCAGAAATTTCTGGTCGTAACGGTCTTCCGCATCATAAACGGCAAAAACAACCAACATGGAGTTCTGACGTTTCTGGGTAGTCACACCGATCTTCGTTACTTCGGCAGGCAACAGACCTTGTGCCATCGACACACGGTTCTGAACGTTTACTGCTGCCATATCCGGATCGGTTCCCTGTTTGAAATATATGGAAATATCGGCAGAACCGTTATTGGAAGCATTTGATGTCATATACATCATGTTCTCTACCCCGTTGATCTGGTCTTCCAGCGGTGCAATCACACTATTCAATACAGTCTGCGCATTGGCACCTGTATAAGTGGCCCTTACCGAAACAGTAGGAGGCGCAATGTCCGGATATTGGGTAATAGGCAATGTGAACAAACCTAATATACCCAGGATGACAATCAGGATGGAAATCACCGTTGAAAGCACCGGACGGTTAATAAATCTATCTAATTTCATATGTTACTTTTTTATAAACGAATATCACCGGGAAAGCCCGGGTTATCCTATACCTTTAATTAATTAAAAGCTGTTTTTAAATTTCCTTCGTTCTGGTCTTTCATGGCCTGCTGGAACTTTGCAGCCTGCTCAGCCTGTGTAATCGGCGTGATTTCCTGACCGTCTCTTAAACTCTGAACGCCTTCAACAACGATCTTATCACCGGATTTCAAACCTTTAGTAACCAGATAATTCTGACCATCATCCAAAGAGGAAATCTGAATTTCAACATTTTTAATTTTATTATCGGGTTGCAGTACATATACGAATTTTTTGTCCTGGATTTCAACCGTAGCTGACTGCGGAATCATAATAATACCTTCCATGGTGTAAGGGAATACCACGTTTCCTGTTCCCCCGCTTCGCAGGATTCTTTTGTCATTCGGGAAAACGGCACGCATACTAACCGAACCGGTCGACTGGTCGATAACGCCACTGACAGCATCGATCTTACCGGTTTCTTCCAGCATCGTTCCGTCTGCCAACTGTAACTGAACGGCCGGCATCTTATCCAATTGTTCTTTCAGTGTGCCTCCGGCTTTTGTGAGCTGCAACAATTCCTTTTCCGTCATTGAGAAATAAACATATACTTCTCCGATCTCAGAAACAGTTGTCAACGGACTCGAGATAGAAGGGCTCACCAAACTTCCGATACGGTAAGGGAAAGTTCCGACAACGCCATTGGAAGGACTGGTCACTTTACAAAAAGATAAATTCTGTTCCGCACTAACCAAAGAGGCTTCTGCCTGTGCCAAGGATGCCTTTGCAGACATCAATTGGTTGACGGCTGTCTCATATTCAAAAGAACTGATAATAGCATTATTATACAGGTCTTTCTTATTCTTTTCTGTCAATGTCAACGTTTTTACGTTTGCATCTGCCATAGCAACAGCTGCTTTGGCCTGGTTCACTGCCGCCTTATACTGCGTGGGATCAATTTCAAACAAGGGCTGATCTTTACGGACCGTAGCTCCTTCATCGACACATAACTTAACAATAAAACCCGACACCTGGGGACGGACTTCAATATCCTGCGTACCTCTGATAGTCGCCGGATAGGAAGTTGTCTGATTGCTGGAAGATGAATTCACGGTCAAAACAGCATATTCACTGTCACCTAACTTCATGCCGCTCTGGCTGTTACCACAGGCGGTTAATAAAGACACTCCCAGCGCAAATAATGCAATTTGTCTACATTGGGTAATAGTAGTTCTCAACATTTGTTTATCCATAATTATAATTTAATATATTTCTGCCTTTTATTTTTTCGTACATTTATTCCTGAAGGCTTGTATTATCAGACTCGACAACAAAGGGACTCATATCCTAAAAAACGTACAAATGTAGAATCTTTTTATTGCACTTTTACCGTTTATACATTCTTTTATACTAAAAAATAGCTTTATTTATATGTAGAGATCAAACAGATAGCTATTTTTTGCCGGATCGAAAGTAAATTAGTCCAAAATTGCATACATTCTGTTGTTGTTGTTTGTTTATTCAATAATTTAGTTTAAATTTACAGCTATCTATAAACATAATTAATCTACAATCTGATGGGACCAAAGTTTTCTATTTCGGAAGTATGCAGTACTTCATGGCAACGTACTAAAACTCAGATATGGGTTTTAGCCGGCTTATTGATAGGTATGACAATAATTTCTTTTACGCTGAGCGCTTTTGCCATGCCTATGCAAAAATCCATAGTGGGTACAATCGTTATTAATTTGATCAGTTGCATTATCTCCTGCATTTTTGCATTAGGATACATGAAAAACATATTCCAAGCCCTGGATGGAGAGGAGCCGCAATTCTCGGCCTACGGACAACAGGCCCGTAAAATCATCACTTATTTTGTGGCTAATCTTTTTATGGGGATCATCGTGGTGTTCGGTATCTGCCTGTTCATTATTCCAGGCATTTATTTGGCTCTCCGATTGCAATTTTTCACCGCTTTCATTGTTGAAGAAGATACAGGTATCATCGAATCTCTGAAACGCAGTTGGGAAATAACCCGCGGACAGGGCATGCCGTTATTTATGCTTATGCTGGCTATGATCGGTATTTTCATATTGGGACTTATCCTGCTGGGTATAGGAATTTTTGTAGCAATGCCTCTTATATATATGATGTATGGCTATGTTTTTCGTAAATTAAATGCACCTTTGCAGATTATTGAGGAATTATAATTTTTATAACACAAAACAAACAGTCCGCAGAATCTTTTCATGTTCTGCGGATTATTTATGATAACAGAATTGCCCTATGGGGAAAACGTATAGAATAAAAGATATAGCAGAATTATCCGGAGTTTCTACCGGAACCGTCGATCGTATTTTGCACAACCGTGGCAAAGTGTCGGAAGAAGCACAGAAGAAGGTCGAAAAAGTATTAAAAGAGATAGACTATCATCCGAATCTGATAGCCCGTTCGTTAGCCCTCAAGAAAAAGTATAAATTCGTTACATTGATACCCTCTTTCGGACAGGGGGAATACTGGGCAAAGCTGTCCGAAGGGATCAACAAGGCCGAACAGGAATTATTCAGTTACAATATTGAGGTCGAGCGGATGTACTTCAACCAGTATGACAGAAGTAGTTTCGATAATTTGATTCCCAAAATAGAAGAGGCGGATTGCCAGGGAGTAATCATAGCAACCCTTTTTAAAGAGAGCGTTATCCAACTCACGCAACAACTCGATAAGCTCGAAATCCCTTATGTGCTGATCGATGCCTTTATCGAAAATACCAATTGTATCGCTTATTACGGAACAAACTCCTATGATTCCGGATATATCGCCGGGCGGTTACTTTTTGAACAGATACATCCGGAGGACAACATCGCTATTTTCCGCTTTATCCGTAAAGGCGATATGCATTCAACTCAGGTTATGAAACGTGAGGAAGGTTTCCGCGATTATCTGTACGGTCACGATTTTCTGGGAAAAATATACCCTGTACATATTCATGCCGATGAATCAGTAGAAAACAAAGAGATACTCGACTCTTTCTTCGCAACGCATGAAGAGATCAAGGCTGGTATAATCTTCAACTCCAGAGCACATGTCCTGGGTGATTATTTCCAGCATCAGGACATCGACAAACATTTTAAACTAATCGGTTACGACGTGATCGAATCGAATCTGAGCCATCTGAACAACGGATACATCACCCATCTGATCGCCCAACGTCCGGAAGTGCAGGGATTCAATTGTGTCCGCGCTTTATTCCGACACCTGGTATTAAAAGAAAAAGTCGAACAAATCAATTATATGCCTATTGATATACTTATCAAAGAGAACATTAAGTACTACAATAACTATATTTAAAGGCATAAATTAATTATTTTTCTTCTATATTTTTTTTGTTTGACAAATAAATACCATACATTTGCACCCAACGTGTGCTCGCGCACATATTGAACATAAAATGGAAATATCACAATAAAAATCATCTATAAAATGGCTAATTTATTTTGTATTAAAGACAGAGTTGTCATCATTACCGGAGGAGCCGGTATTCTGGGTAGCGGAATCGCAGGCCATCTGGCTGAAGAAGGTGCTAAAGTTGTAATCCTTGACCGTGCAGTGGAAATCGGAGAAAAAATCGTTGCCGATATCAAAGCAAAAGGTGGCGAAGCCTGTTTCTTCCAGACTGACGTTCTGAATAAAGAGATCCTCGAACAGAATAAAAAAGATATCCTTGCCAAATATGGCCGCATCGATGCATTATTGAATGCTGCCGGTGGTAATATGGCCGGTGCTACAATCGGTCCGGACAACAACATCTTTGACCTGCAGGTCGATGCTTTCAAAAAAGTGGTAGACCTGAACCTGTTCGGCACAGTGCTTCCTACTATGGTTTTTGCAGAAGTAATGGCTCAACAGAAAGAAGGTGCTATCGTAAACTTCTCTTCTGAATCCGCTCTTCGTCCGTTGACACGTGTGGTCGGATACGGCGCAGCAAAAGCTGCCATCTCCAACCTGACCAAATATATGGCCGGTGAACTGGCTATCAAATTCGGTGAAGGCTTACGTGTAAATGCTATCGCTCCGGGATTCTTCCTGACAGAACAAAACAGGACATTGATGACTAATCCGGATGGTTCTTATACGGAACGTGCCAAATCTGTCATTGCCCACACACCGTTCAGACGTTTGGGAACACCGGAAGAATTATTCGGTACGATTCAGTACCTGATCAGTGACGCATCCAAATTTGTAACCGGAACAATTGCAATTGTCGACGGCGGTTTCGATGCTTTCTCAATCTAAATGCCTAATAATATGCCAATAGGTTAATGTGCCAATATGCCAATTACTTTAAAGCATATGCCGTAGCCAATTGGCACATTGACAAATTAATAAATTATTTTCTATGTATTTATGCGAACAAACTTGGCGTTGGTACGGGCCGAATGATCCTGTCAGCCTTTGGGATATTAAACAAGCCGGAGCAACCGGTATCGTAAATGCTTTACACCATATCCCTAACGGGGAAACGTGGACAGTAGAGGAAATCATGAAACGGAAAGAAATGATCGAAGAGGTAGGCTTGAGATGGTCTGTTGTCGAAAGTGTTCCCGTTCATGAACATATCAAAACACAAACCGGAGATTTCCAGAAATATATTGACAATTACAAGGAAAGTCTACGTAACCTCGGAAAGTGCGGTGTTAATGTTGTGACATATAATTTTATGCCGGTACTTGACTGGACACGTACTGATCTGGCTTATACGATGCCGGACGGTTCAAAGGCTCTTCGCTTTGAACGTGCAGCTTTCGTTGCTTTCGACCTTTTCATCCTGAAACGTCCGGGAGCTGAAAACGATTACTCGGCAGAAGAGAAGGCTAAAGCGAAAGCTCGCTTCGATATAATGACCGAAGATGACCGTAAACTACTTACCCGTAATATGATTGCCGGTCTGCCCGGATCGGAAGAAAGTTTTACGATCGAACAGTTCCAGGAAGCACTGGACCGCTACAAAGATATCGATGCTGAAAAACTGCGTTCCAACCTGATCTACTTCCTGCAGGAAATTGCTCCGGTAGCCGACGAAGCGGGTGTTAAACTGGTGATCCATCCGGATGATCCTCCCTACTCCATCCTCGGTTTACCACGTATCCTGAGTACGGAAGACGATTTCAAAAAATTGATCGAAGCTGTTCCGAATCCAAGTAACGGTCTGTGCTTGTGTACCGGTTCATTCGGTGTTCGTAGCGACAATGATCTTGCCGGTATTATGGAACGCTATGGCGACCGCATCGACTTCGTTCACTTCCGTAGCACACAACGGGATGCAGAAGGAAACTTCTTCGAAGCAAACCACCTGGAAGGTGACGTGGATATGTACGGTGTAATGAAAGCGTTACTCGAGTTACAACAAAGACGTGGTTGCTCGATCGCTATGCGTCCGGACCATGGCCATCAGATGATCGATGACTTGAAAAAGAAGACAAATCCGGGTTATTCCTGCATCGGACGCCTGAGAGGTTTAGCTGAACTTCGCGGTCTGGAGATGGGTATAGCCAAATCTCTTTTCAAGAAATAACAGAGACTGAAATTTCATTTCTTATTGATTTATAATGAAAAAAGCGTTCAACTCCGGTTGGCGCTTTTTTCTGTTTTATGGTTTTCCAATACATTCACCAGACCATTGAAAAGCATAAACAAATGAAAAAGAACTATAAAGTATTCCTGATAAGGACTTTAGACTGGATTGTTTTTTCTATTTTTGTCCAGCTAAAAAATTTCATAATGCCTAAGATCTACAGTTATATATTATTATTTATTACACTAATAACACTAAGTACCTGTTCTTCGGTACTATCAGTGCAATCACCACCATCCGTTTCCGATCAGGAATTTAACATGCTGTCTCCGTCAACAGAAATCCCTCTTCCCCAGATAGATATATTCCTTCCTCCTACACCGGAATTGGGAAAAACAGAATATGCACGTAAAGATATTACTGAGGATTTTTCTCCACGGGAAAAAGCCGATATAGCTGTTCCGGATCCAAAACTTCTGGCTGACGAAAACTCTCTTGTTATCGACCTGGCTCTCATGACAGATGAAGATTATGCTTTTCCACTCCCCGGAGCAAAAGTCATATCGCCCTATGCCGGCCGCAGAAGACATCATTCCGGTGTTGATCTGAAAACATGTGCTAATGATACCATCGTTGCAGCCTTCGATGGAATTGTCCGCATGGCAAAACCTTATGCTGCTTATGGTAATGTTGTAGTCATCCGTCATTATAACGGGCTGGAAACAGTTTACAGCCATAATTCCAAAAATCTGGTTAAAGTAGGTGACCGCGTAAAAGCCGGTGAACCGATCGGACTAACAGGAAGGACAGGCAGAGCTACTACGGAACATCTGCATTTTGAAGTGCGTATCAACGGGCAGCACTTTAATCCTGATAAAGTATTCGACCTGGGAAAACGAAAATTGCAAAACACTTGCCTGGTCGCTACCAAAACAGGAAAAAATATTGCTGTAAAAGCTATCGATATACTCCCGCAACAGCGTACCAATGAATACCAATACTCTTATTTAGGAATCCCTGTTCCGAATAATAATAAAAAGCTGGATTTGTAGAATAAAAAAAGACAGAGCTTGAGAATGCAAACTCTGTCTTTTTATAAGATCATCTTCTTTTCTAATCTATTTAGGAAGTTGAGGAAGTTTCTCAAATAATACCTTAATCCTTTTCTGCAAATCTACCGGCAGTTGAGAGAGATATTCTTCCGGAGCTCCAAGCTGAACAAAATCCATCATCGTATAAACATCTTCATTTACATTTTTCCAATAATTCGGATTATTTTGCATGGCAAAAAATGTAGGTGACTTAAGAAGTTCCAAGCCTCCTTCCACAACCTTTTTCAATGATTCTTTTAATTCCTTTTCCGATTCTTTTATTTTCTCTGTAGTTTCATGTGTCCCTTCATTCAACAAGGAAAATACTTTAACTTTCCATGACCAGGTTCACAATACAATCCTGCTTTTGATCCAGAAAGGCCAGTACATCCGTTACTGCCTTTTCATGAAATTCCAAAAGGCCATGAGCAAAATAAGGTGTTGCCTTTTCATCAAAACGAATACGAAGATCAAAAAATCTGACGCCAAATTCATACTGTTCTTCAAGAGACAGGTTCTGACATTTTCCGGTATTCCAAGCTAATATCTGGACCAGTCCGGTTGGCTTAAATAAGTCATTGAGTTGTGAGTTCCTAATTTAAGCATAATATGGTTATTTAAGTGATTAGTAGAAGCTGATTTTCAAAGGGAGCTTCATTCTGCAAATATAAACATTTATCCATACCTGATGTAAAAAACAACTGATATTCTTATTTATTTTCTAATTTGGTCCATAAACAAAAAAGACCACTGATTTTCAGTGGCCTTCGTGGAGATGGAGAGATTCGAACTCTCGTCCAAACGAGGAATTAATCTGCTTTCTACATGTTTATCTTCGCCTTCGATTGTCGGGACCAAGCAAGACCGAAGCCACCCACTTAATCCTTATCCTCTAAATTTTCGCCTGAAACCCGAGGCTCATTTCAGACTATCTCCGATATTGCTGCACCACCTGATCGGAAAGCTTCGGAGCCACAGCATCCGGGTGATGTCACGTCCCCACAACTTTTGCAGGGATTAAGCTTGAATCTACTATACTTCGATTAAGCAGCGTAAGCGTAATTGTTTTCGCCAGTTAATTGTTCGTTGTCTGAGATTTAAGTGCAAGCCAACCACGCACTACATGCTTACAAACCACTTCTGCCCGCTGTCAAAACCGGTCATCCCCATGATTTGTGAGTACAAAGATACAAAGATTCTGCGTATCTCTGTACTCCATTTAGTTTTTTTATTCTATTACCCCTATTTCACGGAACCAGTCTTCGGCTCTGTCAGGCCATTCATTCACGGCTGCGCCGGTATCTCTAAGTCCATAACCGTGTCCCCCCTTACTATACAGGTGCATCCAGGCAGGAACATCTGCTTCTTTTAATGCATAATAATAGAAAAGGCTGCTGTTTATATATGACTTATCGTCTTCCGCCTGAATCAGCATAGTCGGAGGTGTTGCCGACGTTACTTTGATCTCTGGTGCCAATTGGAAGTTTTCACCGTCCAGATACGCAGGATACACCAAAAGACAGAAATCAGGACGACAACTTACCTTATCCGCAGCATCCACTGCCGGATATGTCCGTTTCTCAAAATTATTACTAACCATCGCAGAAAGGTGACCTCCTGCCGAAAATCCCATCACACCGATACGCTGCGGATCTACATTCATCTCTTCTGCATGGGCTCTGACATAACCGATCGCACGCTGCAAGTCCTGCAAAGGAGCTTCATGCTTCTCGCGACCTTCCCGACGCGGGACACGGTATTTTACCAACACAGCTGTTATTCCCAAATTGTTCAGCCATTCACAAACTTCATCTCCTTCCAGGTCGTAAGCCAGAATATTATACCCTCCACCGGGACAGACTACCATTGCCGCCCCTGTAGCAACTTCATCAGGAGCCGGATAAACAGTGATTGTCGGTTCACTTACATTAGTAACCCGTAAGACGGTTTCACCACCTGTCTTACCGCCATCAGTATCTGCTTTTTCTATCAGCTTGGTTGTTTCTCCCGGTGCTCCTTTCGGAAACAACAGGATCGGATTATCTTGTGCCATAGCTGAACCTATTAAACAACTTGCTCCGACAAGCAGGAGCATCCATTTTCTGATCATACACTACACTGTTTAAAGAATTTATAAGAACCATTATTTTTGAGGGAAATTCGGACTATACAGCATTGTTTTCTCTAATGTCATTAGTTTGCCATCTTTCACAAAAGCCTCTCCACGCTCTGAAAGATGTTTAACCATTTCTCCACGGAGTTCTTTCAACTGTTTTGCATATTCCGCCTTGGCAGAACAATCGGTCAACTCACCCGGGTCTTTTACCAAATCGAACAGTTGCTCTTTTCCATTATGAAGATTCCAGACATATTTTAGTTTACCATCTGTTAAAGCACACCAATAATTATCCGCACTATAACAAGTAGCATGCTCCATATCAATATATTTACGCCATTCATCTCCATGTCCCTGCACTAATTTCAGCAGTGAACTACCATCCATATCGGGAGGAACCGCCCCCCCAGCCAAATCAATAAAGGTCGGCAGAAAATCGCGTAATTCAACCGGCTGTTCAATCTTTATACCATTTGGAACTGATTTCTTGACATAAGACGGCCATTTTACAATATAAGGGATATGAGCAGAACCCTCATACGGATAAGTCTTTCTCCAATGATAATGGTCGCCCAACATATCGCCATGATCGGCAGTAAAACAGATCACGGCATCATCATACATATCTTTTTCTTTCAACGTTTCAATAATCTGCCCTATCTGGTCATCGATAAAAGTGACATTTGCATAATAATGCCTTCTGGATTTAACGGCATACTCATCCCCAAAATTACCAAACGGAGCATCAGAAGCAGCCTTTTCCAGATCCAGATGTTCCGCATATTTGCCACACCAATCTCCGATAACTGGCTTAGGTATATCCGCATTCTTATACATATCCAAATAACGCTTCGGTGGATCATAAGGACTATGCGGACGTGCAAAAGAGACTTTAAGGAACAATGGCTGATCATTATTATAATTACGAATCAGTTCACAGGCGGTTTGCCCTGTCCAGGTTGTCGGATGTAAACGTTCATCCAGTTTATAAACTCCTGCACCATGGTCATTCCAGCCTATACCAGTTAAGTCCGGATTCTGTCCCGGAGCATTTAACTGGAACCATTCCCGGTAATCACTGATGAAATCTTTTGACTCAATCCGGCCGCTCTCGTCAATTAAAGTTGCATGAAATCCATGAAGTGCCTTCTGCGGGAACCAATGCATCTTTCCGATACCAAAAGTGAAATAACCCAGATTACGCAACATCTGAGGCATTTCATATTTATATTGCTCAGCCATTCTTCCGTATCCCAGCATGCCATGATGCCAGGGAGATAAACCAGTCAGCAAGCCGGCACGTCCGGGCGTACTGCTTGGAGCCGAGGAATAACCATTTACAAACAGTGTTCCTTCTGCTGCAAGTTTATCTATATTAGGAGAAATAACAGCTTTGTTACCCATACATCCCAAAGCATCCCCACGATGCTGGTCTGTCATGATAAAAATTACATGAGGTTTCTTTTTCTTTTCCTCTTGCCCATTATTCTGTTCATTCAAGGAAGAAGTGATAGATTGTGCAGAATGATTGACTCCAACTCCTGCACCTGCTAATAGTGACGATTTAAGAAAGGCTCTTCTTTTCATATGTAAATAAATTGCGCTCCCTATCTCAAGAGAGCCGTTTAAACCATTAATAAATTGATTTTTTTAGAGT